>Ga0316205_10000050_pt1 | contig 300239 bp, 285 predicted proteins | sample 3monthpyrite_MG_FD_204941 | JGI IMG/M metagenome (GOLD analysis project Ga0316205, IMG submission 204941) | Microbial mat bacterial communities from mineral coupon in-situ incubated in ocean water Damariscotta River, Maine, United States -... | ecosystem: Environmental > Aquatic > Marine >...
GAACTGGTTGTATTAGCTGTAGGTATGGAGCCAAGCATTGACGTTTCTACATTACCGGGTGATGTAAGTGTTAATGAGCATGGTTATATAGAAAACGATGGCACCAATGGCGGAATTTTCGCTGCAGGTTGTGCATCTGATGCGCTTGATGTGAACCGTGCGGTTCAAAGTGCAACAGCTTGTGCGTTAAAAGCTATTCAGGTTGTTAACCGCGTAGCGAAATCGGAGGCATAACAGTGGCAGACGAACTATTAATGGGTGCCTATGTTTGTAAGGGTTGTGGTATTGGTGATCGTTTAGATTGCGGACAACTAGAGCAAACAGCAACACGCGACGGCAAAGCGAAATTTGCTAAATCACATGATTTCTTATGTAGCGCAGAAGGCGTTGCGATGATTCAGGCGGATATTGATTCCGGCGAAACCAATCATGTCATTATTGGTGCATGTTCACGTCGTGCGAAGGTTGAAGCGTTTAACTTTCAAAATGTAACGGTTTCACGCGCCAACTTACGCGAAGGTGTTATCTGGGTTCGCCCTGATAATGACGAAGCGAATGAAACAACACAGGAAATGGCAGACGATTACATGCGTATGGCCTGTGCTGAATCTAAGTTCCAGAAATTACCAGCAGGTTCTAGTGAGCAGTCGCTAAATAAAACCATTCTTGTAGTCGGTGGCGGTATTTCCGGTATGACTGCAGCCATTGAAGCTGCTGATGCGGGTTACCCTGCTGTTATTGTTGAAAAAGCAGGCGAGCTTGGCGGTGTGATGGGGCAGCTACACAGACGTGTAGCAACAACATCACCTTATGCTGAACCTGAAGATACAACGGTTGCTGATTTAATTGCGAAAATTGAAGCGGCTTCGAATATCTCGGTTCACCTGAATTCAACGGTTACTAAAACAGCCGGCGCGCCGGGCCGTTTTGATGTAGATATTTCGACTGAAAGCGGTGCAACTTCAAATGTAAGCATTGGCGCTATTGTTCAGGCTTCTGGTATGAAGCAGTTCGATGCTAACAAGCTGACTGAATTTGCCTATGACAAATCAGATAATGTAATTACGCAGCTTGAATTAGAAGCATTAGCTAAAGAAGCTAACGGCGGCCCAATCAAGCGTAAAGATGGCAAAGAAGTTTCTAGCGTTGTGTTTGTACAATGTGCCGGTCAGCGTAGTGATAAAGAAGGTTACCTTCCTTATTGTTCTGGTTTCTGCTGTACAGCCAGTATCAAGCAGGCGATGTACTTTAAAGATGCAAACCCGGATGTAGATACCGTTATTATGTATGACGATCTACGTACTCCTGGCGCAGGCGGTGAAGATTTTTACCGTGCTGGTCAAAAGAAGGGCGTTATCTTTACTAAATCTTCAGTAAGCACAATTGATGCAAGCGGCAATGACCTAACGGTTAACTTTAAGGATATGATCCTTAATGAAGAAACATCTATGCCAGCTGATCTCGTTGTTCTTGCTACGGGTCAGGAGCCAAACTCGGGTCCTAATCCTTACGCGTTAGATGAAGCCAAGAAAGCGGCTGAAGATGCCGGTGAAGAAGTGCCATCTGAAGTTGAGATCACAGTTGATTCAATTTTGAACCTTGACTACCGTCAGGGCACAGATTTGCCTCACCTGAAACACGGCTTCACTGATTCACACTTCATCTGTTTCCCATACGAAACACGTCGTACCGGTATCTATTCTGCTGGCCCTGTTCGCCGTCCAATGGACAGCTTACAGTCAACAATCGATGCAACCGGTGCGGCAATGAAAGCGATTCAGGAAGTGGAGAATGCAGCAGTAGGTGCTGCAGCTCATCCACGTTCTGGTGATTTAAGTTTCCCTCAATTTAGAATTGAAGGTTGTACACAGTGTAAGCGTTGTACGGTTGAATGCCCATTTGGTGCTATCAATGAAGATGAGAAGGGTTTCCCATCTTTTAACGAATCACGCTGTCGTCGTTGTGGTACTTGTATGGGTGCATGTCCTGTACGTGTTATCTCTTTCGAGAACTACTCGGTTGATACAGTTGGTCAGCAAATCAAGAATGTTGATATACCTGATGAATTCGACGAAAAACCTCGTATCCTGGTACTTGCTTGTGAAAACGATGCATATCCAGCACTTGATATGGCCGCTCAAAACAGACTGGAATACAGTGCGTTTACTCGTGTTGTTCCGGTTCGTTGTTTAGGTTCGGTTAATACTATCTGGTTAACAGATGCGCTTAACTCAGGTTATGACGGCATCATCTTAATGGGTTGTCAGAAGGGTGATGATTACCAGTGTCACTTTGTGAAGGGCTCTGAAATTGCACATATGCGTATGAGCAAAATCGCCGATACACTTGAGACACTGAATCTTGAAAAAGAACGTGTTGCCACTTATGAAGTTGCAATTACCGATGTAACCCGTACAACGGAGTTGATTAACGATATGGCGAAAACCATTGAAGAAATTGGCATGAGTCCATTCAAGTTCTAAGGGGAGATAATTATGAGTGATAATAACCAGATGGTTGAAAAGTATCGCAATAACTTCCTGAAAGAAGTTGAAGCGAATGTAGAAGAAGGTGACTGGGTTAAGATGTGCATGCAGTGCGGCGTTTGCGCTGGCTCATGCCCAATGGGCCCTTATTGGGAACACACACCACAAGAGCTATTCATGATGATTCGCGCGGGTAAGCGCGAAGAAGTTTTAACTTCTGAATCTATGTGGATGTGTACTTCCTGTTATAACTGTATTTCTCGTTGCCCACGTGAGTTACCTATAACACACATTATGCACGGCCTGGCACATTACGCTAAACGTTTAGGTATTGCGCCTAAACAGCAGGCAACCATGCGCTTCTCGCAGAAGTTCTGGGATAATCTGATGGTTAGTGGTCGTGTAAATGAGCTAAAATTAGGTATCGCTCTTTACTTCCTTGATGGATTTGCACAGGGCGTTAAAAATGCGCTGGCAGCATCTGGTTTAGGTTTAGGCATGTATAAAGCCAAACGACTAAACCCAATGGAAATACTCGGTGGTCACAGTATCAAAGATAAATCTGGTCTTAAAGCCATGATTAAGAAAGCGCAGGAAATTGAAGAAGCGCGCATTTCTGGCAACAACAAATAACAGGAGCATATGATGTCCAAAGAATATTCGTTTTACCCGGGCTGCTCTTCACAGAAAGGCACGTCAGGTTCAAACCTTCAGACTTCAGTTAACGCTATTTGCGATACTTTAGATATTAAACTGAACACGATTCCAGACTGGAATTGCTGTTCAGCTTCTATTGGTTATTCTGGTGGTGGCGAGCTGCCTCGTTTAGCTTTATCTGCACGTAATATTGCATTATCTGAACAGAATAATCCTGGTCAGGAAATTGTAGCGACCTGTGCAGCTTGCTGGTTAGCAACACGTGAAACTAAAGAACGTATCGAAGGTAGTGAAGAAATACGTGAAGGCACAGAAGCTGCACTGAAAGAAGCGCATCTGGAAATTTCTAAAGAAATGCCTAAAGTGCGTCACATGACTGAAGTTTTAATTGAAGATATTGGTTTTGATGCAATGAAAGAGAAGGTGGTTAAACCACTTGAAGGTCTTAAAATTGCTGGTTACGTTGGCTGTCAAACTAACCGTCCTTTTGGTATTGATGGTGAATCTTTTGAAAATCCAAAATATCTGGACAATATGGTTGAAGCAATGGGCGCAGAAGCCTGTACTACATACGAGAAAAAAGTATCTTGTTGTGGTGGTGCGTTAGCTTTCTCTGAGCCTAAAAAATCACAGGCACTGGTTAAAGGTATTATTGAAGCAGCTTATGATAACGGCGCTGATATGATCGTAACACCTTGTCCGGTATGTCAGTTAAATGTAGAAGCGTATCAGAAAGATATTAATGCCGATTACGGTACCAAGTTTAATATCCCTGTAACATATTACTCTACATTAATGGCTGTTGCTTATGGCAAAACATCTAAAGAAGCTGGCTTAGATGGCTTGATGATTCAATCTAAACAGTTGAATGATATTGCTGCTAAATAATAATTAGTTAATTTTCTAATTTAGTTGTTTAAAAGACGTAACGTAAGTTACGTCTTTTTTTATGGGCGTTATAAAAATAATAAACGTGAACTAGTCTTGATTTTTATCAGTTAGTTAAATAGTATGTGTAGCTCAATTCCCGCATGCGGCACTAGGGGATATACGGATGTATGTTTAGTGGTATGCGCGGCTTAGAAAAGTTATTCCGCCTGTATGTTCAAAATTCAGTTTTAAGATAAAAATTAAATAAACATAAAATAGTTTTTTCATAAATTCATATCGATTTATTAAAAAATGAATGATGTATTAATATGCGGGCATTATTGAAAAAGACAAATCCAGATTATCTTACAAAAATATTTTATCCAAAAAAAATATCAGAAGAACTGTGCCGACAGGGTCTTGATTTTATACATCGCCGTTTTTATGAAGAATGGGGTGTAGTGCGTTCTGATGTTGAATATCAACGTATTTATCAAAGAAGTAATATAGTTTTATTTAAACAAGACAAAATTATTGGCTGGTTAGGCATCGAAAATGATAATGAATTTACAACTGCATGTGTACAGAGCGGTGAAAATGGTGTTGTTTTATTAAGAAATATGATTGATGTTTATGTAAAAAAAGTTCCATCCGAAGAATATTTTGCATATGTCCCCATTGAAAAAACTGGGTCAGCTCGAGCTTTTTTAATGGCAGGGTGGAGTATAAATAAACCAGACTGTATAAGTAGAATCAAGTATTTGGATAAAGTAATTACATTAATTAAACTGGTTGCTGATAAAAATAGAAAAGATGAAGTAAAAATTGATCATGAAATAGAATATATACGGAGATTAAATAATGAGTGCAATAGCAGAATTAGCAAAGTTAATAGTTGATTATTCATCTAAGAATATAAAGTCTGTAGTAATTGGATTAATATTGACTCCAGTGTTTTTTTATTCGGCGGGAGCAATTTTTGGAATTGATCCAAAATTACATCTAGACTTTTTATTAGGTAAGGATCCGTATGTAGAAAGGTATAAGTTAGTTGCGACGCATTTAGATAAAGTGAATAGAGAAGTTGATGATTTTGAACGAGCGTCACATGAAAAGCAAATTGCTTTATTTCAAGTGCTCGAAACTAATATAAAAAATGAAAGTGAAAGAGCAAAAGCGCTAAAAACAGTTAACCGGAATCAGGATATAGTTAGAGCATTAATGGAGTTTGGTAAATACCATTCGGTGTTGGTTTCTGCCGAACAAAGTAACTCAGATACACAAAAAGCATTGAGAAAACTGTATACAGGTTATTTAAATATAGTTAAAGCTGACGATAATCCAGCTTTTGTGCAAGATGCATATAATAATTTTAAAGAAGTCTATGACAATATAAAAGTTTTTCCTCTACCATTAAGGAATGAAGTTAAAATTGAATTGCTTAACTATCTTACGTATTGCTCATTTAGGCAAAAAAAGCCTGATGAGTTAAAAGCCTACTCAAATGAAGCTAATAACCTGTTGAGCGATGCAGCAGCTGGTATGGATGCAACAAGGTATAGACGTAAATACTATTGGGTAGACCTAAGCCAGTTTATGTTCGCTATAAATCAATTGAAAACAGGTGAAGCTGATAGGTCATTTGCGAAACTAAGAGATACTTTAAATGATAAGCCATTCTTAAAAGCAAAGTTATTACAACATAGTGCAAGGTTAGAAGATGATAATAAAAAGTTTTTAATGGGATATATCAGAAAATTATAAGTATAACTTGAGAATAAAATGACTAATAAAAATAAATTAAACGGTTACGTTAAATATGATATCGAAGATACAATTAATGCAGGTTCTTATAAAGTTTGTCAGGCAGAAATTAATCATCTTAAAAAGAGCCGAACAGTCGATGATGATAACCTAAAAGGTATAGCGCTATCAGGTGGAGGTATAAGAGCCGCGAGCTTTTCATTGGGTGTAATGCAGTCACTAGCAAAACATAATAAATTGGAACAGTTTGAATATTTATCTACGGTATCAGGTGGCGGTTATCTTGGTGGCGCATTATCATGGTTATGGTCTGGAAAATGGAGGGAAGGTACAGATTCAAAGAGAGAATTTGGAACTACTGACAAAAATTTCCCTTTTGGTGTAGATGCCAGGCACTCAAATGATGATACAGAAATGGATAAAGATCAGGCATTGTTGATGCGACATGTGCGTCAAAACGGGTGTTATTTAAATCCTGGTGATGGTTTAACAGGCTTGTCTCTTTTGGGTGTGATATTGCGTGGCATGCTAATGGGGTTTATTACATTAATAGTATTAGCTAGTTTTCTGTTTAGCGTAATGCATCTAGTGATAGAACGTTTGCCAGAAAACTTTAACACTCTTACTTCTGTTGAAATATGTCTTACAGCTATCGTTTTTTATGTTATTAGCTTGTTAATTAGCACTCTTATTTCTCTAATATTTACTAATGATAGTTGTGCTGAATCTGCTTATAAGTTACGTCGATCCTGGGAAATATACATTAGTACGCTTATGCAAATAATATTGATTATATTTATAATATCAGTTGTCTTTATACTTAACGATTTTGTAACCGAGGAAATTCATGGTATTGGTGGTGTGTCAGCTATGATTGGTGCGGCTCTGGCATGGTTTAGCCAAACAAAAGATAAATCAAAACTATTTAACTATATACCTAGTTCATTGATGGTCAATATGGGTGTGTTTATTATGTTATTAGGTTTGTTGGTATTGTCAGATCGTATTTCACAGATAATCTTATTACAAACAGTAGAATCAAGTAGTCTAGTATTGTTTTATTATCAGTTCTCATTCGCAGTCATTATTTTAATTCTAGCTAAATTAATGCCAATTAATAAAATATCGATACATAGATATTATAGAGATAGACTCATGGAGACATTTAATCCTGATGTTTCTGATATTTTATCGTCTAAGAAAACAGTTTTGGCCAGTAAGGCGAATACTGCTTCATTAAATGATTGTCTTTCTCAAAAGAAGAATACAATGCCATATCATATTATTAATAGTAATTTAATATTAGTAGGTTCGAAAATTTCTAAATTTAAAGGTCGTGGTGGTGATAATTTTATATTGAGCCCATTATTTTCGGGTTCAAATGCTACAGGCTGGAGAAGTAGTGAACAGTTTGCAAATAATAGTATTACCCTGCCAACAGCGGTTGCTATTTCAGGCGCAGCAGCAAACTCTGACTCAGGAGTTGCGGGATCAGGATTGACTATAAAACCATTAATCTCTGCGATAATGACAATTTTTAATTTACGCCTTGGTTATTGGGTCGTTAACCCTAATCCAGAAGTGCAACCAAACCAGAAAACGATGCCTAGTTTTCTGAATCCCGGGTTTTGGGGAGTTACCGGTCGTAACAAAATTAACGAAACATCAAAATTTATTCAGCTTTCTGATGGAGGCCATTTTGAAAATCTGGCTATGTATGAGTTAATACGTCGACATTGTAAGTTAATTGTTTGCAGTGATGCTGAGCAGGACAATGAGTTTTCATTTAGTAGTCTGGCTAATATTATAGAAAAAGCACGAGTAGATTTTGGTGTAAAGATAAAAATATCGGCCACTGACTTAGATTCATTGAAATATTCAGAAGATAAAACACGGAATATAATTTTTGCTAATAAAGGATATATTGTTGCAGATATTATCTACCCTGGAAGTGAGGCTGCGGGTAAATTGATATACATTAAAACCACTTTAACGGCTGATATACCTGCTGAGTTATTGAGTTATAAAAAATCACATCCAGCATTTCCAGATGAAACAACAGCGGATCAATTTTTTAATGAAAAGCAATTAGAGGCCTATCGAGTATTAGGGCTGCATTTTACAGATTCTCTAATTAATGATGGTGTTTTGAATTAATAGTCATTATGTTAAATATCTTTAATGCATTAAGAATGATAATAAGTTTATTAGACATTGTAATTATAAACTATTGTGATCTTCGGTACTGATAGCTTATATGGTAAATCTACTATTTCATTGAAGAATTGATTTTAAAATAACTACGTTAAAATTTATTACAGTGCATTTCTGTATAACTAACAATTATGCTCTGAAGTAGTGAAATATTCATATTAGCCAAAGGTCGCTAATATACTTGATAGTCTATTAGTTCCTAAGCTGATATAGACATATTTTCAGAAATGTATCTTTAGATTACCATTTTTGTTCCTGCATTTAGCTGGTGTTAATAAGTTTCTCTAATCAGCCTTCTTTATTGTCAGTTGAAATAATACCTGCCGAAATTGCTTTGAGGCCATTAAAGCTATCCTTTACTTCAGAGCCTATTTGTTAATATTTATCAGCAAGTTCTTTTGACTCTTCCCTTAGTGGGATGTCTGTTGAATTAATGTGATTCATAATAGAGTAGGAGTGTAAAAGGTAATTAGTTTAGCGAATTAGATAATGATAATGTAATGGCTTATATAGGCAATTAATATTTAATTCATCACAGAAAGGAGACTGTTTTTGATCTAATTGCCTATATATTTGAAATGTTGATGCTTTTTTGATCACTTAAATTGATATAACTTAATAACTAATAAAGTTGCAAGAATTTAAATCAGAAAGGTGAACCAGTCGTACAAGCTTGCATAGATTTTAGTGTATATGGTGATATACTCAAGTAGCGTGGTATTTTTAAGGATGTTGAATGAAAATAATAATAATAATATGTATGTGTCTGGTTTCAAAAGTTGTAACTGCTAATACTGATTTTCCAGGGCGTGATATATATAAATCGATACCTGTTATCGAGCTTGATTCGTTATATAAGCAGAAAGATAATGTAGTAATTATAGATGCACGATCTCAGTATGAGTATAAAACACTTCGTATTAAAAATGCGGTCTCTGTACCGCTAGTATTGTCTAGCAAAAAATTTGAAAAAGAAATGCTTGATCTGCGTGAAATGCACCCCAATAAAAAATTCGTGTTTTATTGCAATGGTCATAAGTGTATGAAGTCCTATAAAGCAGCTAAACGCAGTATAGTTTATTTAAAGATGAAGAATATATATGCATTTGATGCGGGTATATTTGACTGGGCGTCTAAATACCCAATGGATGCTGTCTTACTGGGTAGTACGTTGAAAGATCCTGCTAAATTAATATCTAAAGCCGAGTTAAAGAAACGTTTTCTTGACGCTGAGGTTTTTATAAAAAAAGCAGATAAGAAAGTTGAAATTCTTGATATTAGAGACAGGATAGAAAGAGATGGTTTTTATATATTCTCAGGTTATGAAAAATCAATCAGTCTTAATTCAAAAGACAATCAAGAATTAGAAGACTTTTTTAAATCAGTGAAGAAAAGCGGTAAGCCGTTATATGTATACGATATGGTAGGCAAGCAGGTTCGCTGGTTTCAGTATTATATAGAGTCAAAAGGGATTAAGGACTATTATTTTATGAAGGGTGGAGCCAATGCTTTCTTTAAAATCCCTATTCACAAGCTGATGGACTAAATAGTATTAAATTTGATATTACCTAATAATTTATCTGCTTCAATTCATTATGGTGATTGAAGCAGATAAAATATCACTAAGAAATTAACGGATTCTTTCGCAAAGTTCTTCATCACTAAAGAAAAATTTAATTTCTTCGGCAGCTGTTTCAGGAGCATCTGAACCGTGTACTGCATTCTCATCTACCGTTTCAGCAAAATCAGCACGAATAGTGCCTGCTTCAGCATCTGCAGGGTTAGTTGCACCCATTAGTTCACGGTTACGAGCTATTGCGTTTTCACCTTCTAATACCTGAACCATAACAGGGCCGGAAATCATAAAACTAACCAGGTCATTAAAAAATGGACGTTCCTTATGAACAGAGTAGAAACCTTCTGCTTGTTCTTTTGATAGTTGTAGCATTTTTGAGGCAACTATACGTAAGCCACCTTTTTCAAAACGGCTATAAATTTCACCAATTACATTTTTTGCAACGGCATCTGGTTTAACAATTGAAAATGTGCGTTGAATCGCCATGAGAGTAACCTTTAAAAATATATTAAAATAATCAGCGCAGTTCCGGGAGGGTATGCAGCGCGGGGGCGCTAGGATATCACCTATAGAATAAGTAATCACTAATATTTGAAAGTATTAGCTATTGTTTCATTTTATATGTGTCGGATTAAAATAGTCATAATAAACAAAGAGTTATATTAATAAATAACAGTTCTATGAGGTTTTTACGGCTCACATAAAGAGGATTTTTTATGAAATTACCCATTTATCAGATAGACGCATTTGCAAATAAGCCGTTTGAAGGCAATCCGGCAGCGGTTGTTCCTCTTGATTCATGGTTACCGAATGGTGTTATGCAGGCTATAGCTGAAGAAAATAATCTCGCTGAAACGGCCTTTTTTGTTCGAGAAGGTAATGCTTTTAATATTCGCTGGTTTACTCCCTGTAAGGAGGTGAACCTTTGTGGTCATGCGACCCTTGCCGTTGCTTTTGTTCTGTTTGAGATATTAGGCTACAGAGAAAATGTGATCAATTTTGATTCGCTTTCAGGTAAGTTATCAGTATGCAGAAAAGATGATTTATTAACCCTGAATTTTCCCTCTCAAATTCCAGTTAGTTGTGAAATACCAGAAGATTTAATTAAAGGTCTAGGTATGAAACCTCTCGAATGCCTGAAAAATGAAGATTACATTGCAGTATTCAATTGCGAAGAAGATATTGCAAAAATTACACCGGATCATAAATATTTAAAGCGATTAGATCTACGTGGTGTTGCTGTAACTTCAGTTTCACATGAGTATGATTATGTGGCTAGATTTTTTGCACCCAAATATGCTATTCCAGAAGATCCTGTAACGGGTTCAGCATACACACAATTGACCCCTTACTGGTCTTCTAAAATGTCAAAAAATAAATTTACTGTAAAACAGATTTCTGAAAGAGGGGGAGAATTGTTTTGTGAGTTAAAAGGTGACAGGGTGTCGATTTCAGGGAAGGCAGTATTGTATCTGAAGGGTGAAATTGAATTGTAATTACTAGAAATGTCTTTCGACTCGAAGCTGAAAAACAGCCTCGGTCGATGACATTAAATGTTTTATTTTAATTATCGAATTTTCAAATAAAATATAGCTGACTTACAGTTCACCAAAATCATCAATATCCGTAACCCAGTATATGCCCTTTCCTTTAAAAGCACAGTTTGAACTTTTAATGCTTTCTAACAATAATGTAATACTTTCTTTGCTTAGTATGACATCTAGTCTAACTTGTGGAACATAGCCGACTACCTTGTCACGAGCAGATAAAAAGCTGTCCTTTTCTACATGCGAACTATGTTCTTCTATGTGACTAAACATAAAAGTTTCAAGTTGTTGGCTACGTAAAAAATCTGCTAATGTCTGTTGCAAAGATTTATGTACAACCATAGATAGCTTTTTCATGATTTATCCCCAATTCTTTTTTCCAGTTTCTCTTCCATCCATGCATACAGAGTAGGTAGTAAAATAAGTGTAAGTAAAGTGGATGTGATTAAACCACCAATAACTACAACAGCAAGAGGTTGCTGTAATTCTGAGCCAGGACCAGTAGCAGTAAGTAAGGGAAGTAAACCAAAACTAGCAATTAATGCTGTCATTAATACCGGTCTAAGGCGACGTTCTGCACCCTGTTTAACCGAATCGATTAAACTTAAGCCACTCTGCCTTAGTTGATTAAAGTAACTAACCATTACGACGCCATTTAATACGGCCACACCGAAGAGCGTAATGAATCCAACTGAAGCAGGTACCGACAGATATAACCCGGAAATATATAGGCTAATGACGCCCCCAATCATGGCAAAAGGTATATTGAGTAATATTAGTCCTGCCTGTAACATTGATCTAAATGTTGTAAATAACATAATAAATATTAGAACAATCGCAATAGGTACGACCAGTGTTAGCGTCTTAGCCGCTCTTTGCTGGTTCTCAAACTGACCACCAAAAGTTACATAGTAACCCGACGGTAATTCAACATTACTCTCAATAGTGGATTGTACTTCATTTACAAAACTTACTACGTCTCGGTTCTCAACATTTGCCTGAATTACTATCTGGCGTTTTGCTGATTCACGAATAATTTGTATTGGGCCATCAGTAACGGAAACTTTAGCTAACTTTTTAAGAGGTACCTTGTTTCCATTGGGTATACTGACAAGCATGTTACCGATAACCTCAGGCGAATTCCGATGTTTTTCATCGTATCGAATGAGTACATTAATCGGGCGGTTGTTTTCAAGAATATCAGTTACAACTTTCCCACCAACGGCGGACTCAATGAGTGTATTTATATCTTCTACATTAATTCCATAACGTGAGATAGCTTTCTGATTAATGTCTATCTGTAAATATTGTTGACCAGAGATATCAGTTCTAAAGACATCTACCGAGCCATTAATATTTTTCACCTGTTCTTCAATTTCAGCCGATTTTTGATCAAGAATGGCTAAATCATCACCATAAAGTTTTATGGCCATAGCTGAGCGTACACCCGTTAACATTTCTGAAACACGCATATCGATCGGTTGGGTAAATGCATATTCAATATTTTCAAAACCAGAAAGAACGTCTCGTAAATTGTCCTGAAATTGTTTTAATGAAATATCCCATTCATCTCTTGGTTTGGTAATTATGAAGTTATCTGTTTGATATAAACCCATAGGGTCCATACGTAATTCATCAGCACCTGTTCTTGATGTTATTCCAATAACTTCAGGTAATTCCATCATCGCCTTCTGCATAGGTGCATCCAGGGCAAGCGACTTTTCAAGTGTAATACTTGGGTCCTTCTCTATAATGATTACAGTGCTCCCTTCATCCATTGTCGGCATAAACTCTTTACCAATCTGTGAAAAGAGTGGAGCAGTAGCAAGAAGTGCAGCAAAAGCAATGCTGACAGCTGTTTTTCGATAAACTAAAGCCAGATTCATTACAGGCAAGTAAATAAATTTTAGACCACTGATTAATTTACCATCTTTTTCTTCGTGAGAATCATCATGAACTTTCATAAAGAAACTGGCGATAACAGGTATTACCGTTAACGATAATATTAATGACCCCAGTAGTGCAAAACTAATAGTAACTGCCAGTGGAGTAAACATTTTTCCTTCAAGGCCGGTTAAACTAAATAACGGAAGGAATACAGCTACAATTATTAGTATGCCTGATATTACTGGTGCAGACACTTCTAATACTGCGCGATAAATTAAATGTAAACGGTTTAATCCTTTAGAACCTTTACTGAAATGGGTATGAATATTCTCAACCACAACGACAGCAGCATCCACAAGAATACCTATCGCAATGGTAAGGCCGCCTAAAGACATAAGGTTTGCAGAAACACCAAATATCTTCATTAGAATAAAGGTAAACAAAACCGATAAAGGTAAAATAACCGCAACTGTTAATGCGCTACGTATATCACCAAGCATTATAATTAATACAATAAAAACAAGAATGACAGCTTCACCCAATGCTTTTTCAACTGTCCACACAGCTTCAGTTATTAAATCGGTACGGTCATAAAATATCTCGATGCTAATATCTTTAGGTAAAATATCTTTTAACGATTCAAATGCCAGTTTTGTTCCTTCTACTGTTTTTAAACTGTTTGCTCCTTTACGTAATAATACAAGACCTGTAACAACTTCACCTTCGCCGTCAGCTGTAACTCCCCCATATCGAGTCATACTACCGTTGCGTACATCGGCTACATCACGAATATGTAATGGTGTGCCATATCGAGTACGGATAGTGATGTTTCTAATATCTTCCGCATCATGTAACTTTCCTAGTGTTCGTACCAAAAGTACTTCGTTGTTTCGATTGATACGGTCACCACCTGCATTACGATTATTTTTTGCAAGTGCCATTTCTATTTGATCAATGCTAATACCGTGTTTTACCAGCGCTTGAGGTTTAATAACCACTTCGTAGTTACGTACCTCTCCACCCAGGGAATTGATATCCGCTACGCCTTCGACCTGACGTAAATGAGGCCTGATCACCCAGTCCTGTATACTACGCAGCTCCTGATTAGTATAGTTTTCACCAATGATGCGATACATATATATCTCACCAAGCGGTGTTGTAATGGGAGCAAGCCCGCCTTCTATGTCAGTTGGTAGTGAAGCCCAAACCTGATTTAGTCTTTCATTTACCAGATTTCTAGCATGATAAATATCGACGCTATCCTCAAAATCGACAACGATAATGCTTAATGCATATTTGGTTGTTGAGCGTAATATTTTTTGTCCGGGTATACCCTGCATTTCTGTTTCAATAGGGAATGTTATGCGTTGTTCAACTTCTGTTGGTGACATACCCGGTGCTTTAATTATGATTTGTACCTGAGGTGATGAAATGTCAGGAAAAGCATCAATGGGCAAGTTTTTAAAAGACCAGATACCTGCGGCTGAAATTCCCAGGGTGATGAGAACGATCATTAATCTTTGTATTAGGGAGAAGCGTAAAATAGATGAAATCATATTATTTTACTCCTGTGTAATTAATATTAGCTTGAGTATTGTCGATGGTAATAAACTGTCCAGCATATAAATTAATATCTGCTATTTCGACCCAGGACTGATAAATTAAATCAAGATATTGCATATATGATTCAAAATAAGTGTTATTAGCATCTACCAGAGACAATATATTTAACTCACCACTGATAAAGCCTTTTTCACTTAAGTTAAGTATTTTTGTGGCAGGATTCAGCACTTTAATTTTATATTCTGAGGTTTGTTCCATTACATGCTTAAGATGTGTGTAACTTTGATTTAAGTTGATTTGTAATTCACGTTTTAAACGAGCTAATTCAATACGCTGTTGACTGGCGTTGTAATTGGCCTTGCTAACTTTTGAACTTTTTCGATCATGAATAGGTATTTCAATATTGAGCATCACGCCATAAACGTTCTCAGTGCCACTTGTAAAGTTCTCACGTAATCTGTTTATGCTTATTGAAGGATCTTTCATTGCAGAGTTTCTAGCAAGGTCAATTTCATTGGTTGCAGCATGTAGAATCTGTTGTTGGGTTGAAAGTAAAGGGTGTTTATCCTGCAGGTCACTCAAAAATTCGAGTTTGGGTATATCCATAACAGGTAATAATTCAGGAACATTGACACTGCTATTACTATCAATTCCTAATAATTTATAGAATTCGGTAAGTGTTTCTCGGTATTTACCTTCAGCAGCGGCTTCTTCCTGATGGGCTTTTTCACTAATAATACCCAGACGCATTTTTTCTAATGGAGTTAAGTAACGAACCATTGCATCATGTTTTTTACCGTTAGCCGAAGCATTGAGCTTATCTGCCAACTTAACTCGCCTTTGAGTTAACTCATATGATGCAGAGGCAAACTGCAATTCATAAAAAACATTAGCTACTCGATTTTGTAATGCCAGAGTATCATTACTCTGAGAATGCATAGCAGCATTTAGCTGTGCCTCAGCTACAGACTTCTGATGTTTTATACGTGACAGAGGAATATCCTGACTGATAGTTATTTCTGAAAGACCGTAGTCACCTGTGCCTTCATCTCTACCTATCTGGTTATCAACTTTTAATTCTAAACTTGGATCAGGCCACATATCTGATAATTGTAACTCAGAAGTTCGGGCACCTATTTTAGTGGAAGATATTTTTAATTCTGGTGATGTAGACATAGCTTGAGCAATACTGCTCTGTAATGTCCATAGTTGTGCATTTACGACACCTGAAAATGATAGTGCCATCAATGTACAAACTATTGATTGAATGAATTTAGAATTCATTGAAAACTCCTAATGAGAATTTTATGTCATGTTTAACATGTGAAAAAAACATCTGATTTCACATGTTAAACGCACAGCTAAATGCTGCCATTAAATGAGGGGCTACCAGGAAGTTACCGGGGTGGAGCTCTTAAGGGAGGGGTGCCAAAAAATGGAAGTGTAGAAGTAAAGTGATGATCTCTTATGCGCAGTGTAAATATCTGGATAAGTACGGTGAAGATAAGTGTTAATAGTAGAAAGATGGCCAGTATATTAGGGGCACTGTGTTTGATTTTTAACATGCCATCAGGGCTGACTTCTATTTCACCGTTTACATTCAAATTATTAATATCGTTTGAAAAGGATGTAATTGATACAGCATAACCATGATCTGCCTTTGCTGCAGTATCATTAGTGTGTATATGTAGCTCAATAGAAGACAGGAACAGCAAAGCACTAATCATATATATGATTAGTGCTTTTATAGAAAGCTGTTTGCCAGAATTGAGTCGCATATTTAGTATTCGCTATTAAATCGAGTAGTTAGAGTTATTCTAGAGTATATAGTTCAAATATTAAGGTTTTCTTATGAAGAAAAACTTCATCAGAAAATGTATTTTTATACCTGGTTTCAGTAAAAACAGGGTTAATTAAGCTCTAAAGTGCGAAACTTAACAGGTTCATGCAGAAATCGTCAAGTTGCAATGGCTTAAACATTTCGCCTTCATCATAGTCATAGACTATCAATGAAAAAGCCACAATCAATTGTATCTATCGAAATAATTGTTTTAGAGTGTAAACAAGAGTAGGTACTATTAATTTAAATATTGGAGTAAAGATATGTCGAAAAGTATAAAAGGCACAGAAACAGAAAAAAACTTACTAAAAGCTTTCTCAGGTGAGTCGCAGGCCAGAAATCGATATACCTACTTTGCAGGTGCGGCAAAAAAAGAAGGTTTGGTGCAGATAGCTGCTATATTTGAAGAAACAGCCAATCAGGAAAAAGAGCATGCCAAACGTTTTTTCAAATTCCTTGAGGGTGGTGAGCTAGAAATAACGGATACTTTTTCTGCTGGAAAGATAGGTACAACTCTTGAAAATTTAAAGGCCGCCGCCGCCGGCGAAGAACATGAGTGGGATGAACTGTATCCCGCATTTGCAAAAACAGCGCGTGAAGAAGGTTTTGCTGTAATTGCTGCTGCTTTTGATGCCATTTCAATTGCAGAAAAGCAACATGGTAAACGTTATATGGATCTTGCTGAAAACCTAGAAGCAGGAAGAGTGTTTAAAAGAAATGGTAAGGTTGTATGGCGTTGTCGGAACTGTGGTTATCTTCATGAAGCTGCAGAAGCTCCCGATGTATGTCCTGCATGTTTGCACCCGCAGGCACACTTTGAGTTACTTGGTGAAAACTGGTAATACCAGGTTGAGATAGAATAATTTAATAAGGTTATCACTATGCAACGAGGCAGTCGTCTTAACTGCCTCGTTATGATGTTACTTTTTTATTAAACAATATGCATTTTCATTTGTGCATGATTTTTTAGCATATCAACTGCTTCTGTGCAGGGCATAGGTCTACCAAACAGAAAACCCTGCATATTCTTACATCGCCATGATTTTAATTGCTCTAGTTGTTCCTCGGTTTCTACCCCTTCAGAAATTATGTTTAGATTTAAACCTTTAGCCATAGCGATTATCGCCTTGATAATCGAGGAGTCCTCTTCACTTTTTGACATATCTCTTACAAACGATTGATCAATTTTAAGTGTGTCTATAGGTAAACGTTTTAAGTAATTTAATGAGGAATAACCTGTGCCAAAGTCATCAATGGCAATCTTAATACCGTGAGAGCTTAATTCTCTTAACTTAAGAATGCCGTCATCGGTATCATGCATCAATGTGTTTTCAGTAATTTCAATTTCAAGATACTCGCCAGGTATATCGTTTTTAGATAACACACCTAAAACATACTCGACAAAATCATTTTGCTCAAGTTGAATAGAGGATACGTTGATAGCAATCCGTATATTGTCTAATCCCATTTCACGCCAGCGCTTAAGTTCTGCGCAAGTGTTTTGAAGAATCCAGTTTCCAATTTTTTTAATTAATCGAGTTTCTTCAGCTAACGCAATGAATTCGCCTGGATTTATCATGCCACGATCTGGATGATTCCAACGTATCAGCGCCTCCATGGCGAAGACTTCACGTGTCTCAATATTGAATTGTGGTTGATAATAAATTTCAAACTGTTCATCATCAAGAGCTCTACGTAAGTCATTCTCAAGAGACAGATGATTTGAATATGCATTGATCATACTGTTGTCATAAAACTGATAGTCGTTCTTGCCATTTCCCTTAACAGAATACATAGCTATATCTGCATGTTTTATGAGTGATTCAATTGAATCACCATCCTCAGGGTAATGCGAAATACCAATGCTGGTGCTGACAAAAAGTTCATGATTATCAATCTTGAATGGCATTGTTAACGATTTAATTATTTTCTTTGCTACCAGTTCAGCGTCTTTTTTACTTTGAACTTCAGGTAGTAACAAAGTAAATTCATCGCCACCCAGTCGAGCTAAGGTATCGCCCTCTCTTAGGCAGTGACGTAGTCGCATAGCAACAGCCTGCAGTAGATGATCGCCTACTATATGGCCTAAAGTATCATTGATCATTTTAAAACGATCCAGATCAAGGAACATTACTGATAAATTGGTCTTGTTGCGACGGGCATGGGTTAATGCCTGGCTTAAGCGATCATTTAATAATGTTCTATTGGGTAGGCGAGTAAGCATGTCGTGATACGCCTGAAAACGAATAATTTCTTCTGCCTCGATACGATCTGTAATATCGCGTGCGATACCGTAAGTGCCAATAAATTTCTTATCTTCCTCTGTTTCATGCGAGCTATAAACACCAACTGAATTTATTTCAATGGGAAGTATTCTATTGTCAAAGTTTCGAGGTTGATCGTTGTTTTTACACTTAAGTTTTAATTCTATATTAATACTTGCACGTTTTCCCGTGCGACGTTCGTTAAATTTGAACTGTGCTTTTTCAATATCATCATCATGTACCAGTTCAGTATAGTGTTTTCCAATTACTTCTCTAACCTTATAACCCAGTAATGTTTCGATACGTTTATTAATAAATGTGAAATGTCCTTCTTCATCAAGAATATAAACTATATCGGGTGACTTATTAACTATATAACGATGTAGTTTTTCAGACTCTCTGAGTTGAGCATGCATCTTATGATTATCAGCTTCAAGCTGGCGTTTTTTAGTTGCGTTATTAACTGAGTTTAATAAATTATCAATAGAGTAAGGCTTGCGAATATAATCATAAGCACCATGCTTAAGTGAGTTTTCCGCTGCTTCGAATGAGGTCTCACCACTGACTACTATAATAGTCGTGTTTATCTCGTTTTCAGAAATAAAGCGCATGACATCTTCACCATTGATGCCATCCATATTGAGGTCGAGAAGAACTATGCCAATGTTATTATTCTGGATTATTTCAATGGCTTTATCACCGCTACTGACACAGTCAACATCATAGTTATTCTGTTTCATCAACTCCATTAAACTATATTGATGAAGTTTTTCATCATCAACAATTAGAATTTTTTCAACAACATCAGTGCAGCTACCGCTACTGGTAATGTTTAATTCTTTATCAAAATGTTCGTTTGTCTTCTCTGGCATACTACAGGCCTATTTACATTTACAGAGATGAGACTTAAATTAAATCAAGCTCAATTACTTAGTTTCAGGAAACTGGACACTGAATACAGTGCCATTGTTATTTGTTCTACAACTTATTGAACCGCCGGTCCTGTCGACTAAATTTTTGGTAATACTTAAACCTAATCCTGAATGATCCTGACCTTTTGTGCTGGTAACAGGGTTATAGAGATTTTTCATTATCTCCGAGGGTATTCCTGGCCCATTATCTTCGAGCTTAAGTTCTATATAGTTATTTCCATTTATATTTATTGTCCCTGTTGTAATTATAATTTCACCATCAGACTTTATAGCTTCTACCGAGTTTTTAAGTAAGTTGGTGATAATTTGTTTTATACTGTTTTTATCAAGCCTGACAGGTTTCAACTTGTTGTCGAGCTTGAGTGTAGATGTAATATTATGTGTTGCGAATAATGATGCTTTATAGATAGCTATAAGCTCTGTTAGAAGGGTGTTTATATTGACTTCTGCAAATTCTGAAACTTCAACATTGGGAGCATCTTTACACCTGATGATGATATTACTAATGCGGTCAATTTCCTGCTTAATTGTTGTCAGATCAGATTGTGCAGGATCATCTTCATTCAGTTTTTTTGAAAGTAATTGAAGATAGTTTCTGATAACAGTTAGAGGGTTATTTGTTTCATGAATTATTTTTTTAGCACGCTCTATATAAGCTTCACTATTTTTTTCAGATGCTTCAGATGTTTTCTGATTGTAATCTAGATGTTGTTGTATTTTGCTTGATAAATTATCGGCAAATAATTTTAGCAAAGGTGTATTTTTAAGTAGTTTTAGTGCCTGGTTATTACCGCAGCCTAATAAGACTACACCGTGCAGCCTATTGCTATTTGTAACAGGTAAACAAACAAAACCTTCAGTTTTTAATCCGTGAGCTATTTGTTCGTCAATAATACTTAATGAAGCGGAACTCCTGGCGGAAAAACTATCGGTGATTTGTTTTTTATTCAAACAATGAGATATAACACTGTTGCCGTTGATATCTATTTTAAGATCTTCAAACAGGCATGTATCGGTTAGTTGTTGTTTTTTTGCAATACTTAAAAATTGCTGTGATTCATCGAGATTTAAAAACAGGCTATTATTAATACCAAATAAAAGGCTTATTGATTGTTGAATTGCTTTATATATATCGCTGGAATCGGAGTTAATAATGTGTTGGCTGTTTTGTACTAAAGCCGTGTCTCTGACTTCCTGTGCGAGTTGTATCTGTTTTAATTCGTCTTTATTTTGAGTGCTTTCAGCTTCGCTATCACCTATATCTATATCCATAGAGGCGGCGAGTGATCGAGTTTCATTTTCTGCCTCACTAACAATGCGATTAATAATTGATTCAGATAAATCAAATAATCGTATGCCAGCATCAGCGATGATTTGCTGCTCACAGTTATGTGTACTAGAAGATAACAAGCTGGAAAAGTGAATTATTTTTGCGAGTAGGTGTGCCTGCTGTATATCATCGGTGCTGGCGTGGTGATATCTAACTGCATCACATATGACATCTGGCATATTCCATTTTTCGAGCATTATAGCGGCAAGCTCAGGATGTGTTATACCTACAGCTTCTGTTTCCAGGTTAAGAATTTGATCAGCCGGATAGACCCCGTGTTCATAAGATTTATATTCCTCACTCATTTTAGGCTCGATCATCAGTTTTCCAATATCATGTAACAGGCCTGATATATAGGCTTCTTCAGGATATGGATAAGATGTAAGCTCAGCTAGAGAACGGGAAATTGTGGCACATGTCAGTGAGTGGTGCCAAAAATCTTTAAGAAAATGTGTTTTTTGATTGCTGTACTCAGAAAAAAACTGTTTTATGCTGGCGGTGATAGCAATTGACTTAATGGTATCAAAACCCAGAAACATCAATGTATGTTTTAATGAATTTAAGTGGCGAGCGCGTCCATACACCGGCGAGTTAGCCGCTTTAATAACCTTCGTGGTGAGTGATGCATCCTGACTAATAATCTCAGAAAGAGAGTCAAAGCAAATGTTCTCATCACGACATGCCTGTAATAGTTTTACAAGAACATGGGGGAGAGAAGGAAGCTTATTTGCCTCTATTTCTTCAAGTAACTTAACCGCTTTGTTACGCATGTACTTAATATTATTACAGAAATTGATCTTGTCAAATGGATTGGTGAATAAAAGTAGAAAAATCGCTGTAATCGTTAAAGATTAGACGAGTGGTCACTGAATATTAGTATTCCCAAATGTGTGAATATCACATAATAAGTGTCGAATATTTCTCTATTATTCAATTATCGACCTGTAACTCATTGTTGTATATGAATATATTGTAATATTGAATATGTTTTTATTAAGTTTTTATTGTAAATAGTTATAAAGTCATGACATTTTGTAAATTGTTTAAAAAGTAAGACGATTTATTAAGAAAAATGGTGCAAATCATTGCAGTTTAGTAGGGCTAAATATTAAACTGTTAAAAATTAACATTTTATCCTGGGTGGATTTAATTGATGATAAAAAGCAGTACTGAAGTATTGGCCATTAGTAGTGGTAAAGGTGGGGTTGGTAAAACTACTTTAACGGTTAATCTTGGTATCGCGATGGCTCGTCAGGGTAAAAAAGTCTGCTTATTTGATGCGGATACTAATCTGGCAAATATTAATATCCTGTTACGTGAAACACCGGAATTTACCCTGCAGCATGTATTGAGTGGTGAAAAATCCATATCTGAGATTGTAATACACTCTAATGGTATAAGCCTGATTCCTGGGGCTTCGGGTGTTGTTGATTTTAATGGGCTTGAGCGATCAGCTCAAACGCACCTATTACAGGCATTGGCTGAACTAGAGCTGCATTATGATGTGATACTTGTCGATACCTCAGCTGGTATACATGATAATGTGCTTGATTTTGTCGAGATGGCCCATCAAAGCATTATATTGATAACACCTGAACCAACCTCCCTGACAGATGCTTTCTCTTTGTTGAGAATGTTACGCAAAAGGAAATATCGAAAACGCATTAACGTTGTAGTCAACCAGGCGGCTTCTGAATTTGATGCACGTAAAATTTTTAAGCGTTTTTCTGGCGCTGTTGCAAAATATATAGGCTACCATCCGGCTTATCTGGGCTTTGTTAACCGGGATGAGCTAGTCTCCTCAGCAGTTTGCTCTCAGGTACCTGTGAGAGTATATCGTCCGAATGCACCCTCAAGTCGTAGTTTTGATCGTTTAAGCGAGCATTTGATTAGCCTGTTAACTCAACAGGTTGAAGATAAACCACTAACAACCGTCTGGCGGAAATACATAGCTGATAACATTGCGGATATATTATCAGAGACAGATACCAGCCCTGTTCCTGGTGTTGCTTCAGAAAAAGAAATACCACTTATCATTGAAGATAAAACGCAGCGAGGACAAAACAGACCCCCTCGTGAATCAGCGAAACTTAGAGAAGATGATACAAATAGAAAGAAACAGTTAATAGGTGAACATAAACAGGCGTTGCTTGAATACATTGATGACGCAAGTTTTAGTAAGCAGGATATATCGCTAACTCTAGATCGTTTCATGAATGCCTTTTTTAAACGATTTAAAGACTACCCCGGTGACTTGCCTGAGCAATTAAATGATTTATTACAGCTAAATACACTACCACAAGAACAGATAAACCAGTTGTTATCAGTATTAATGTTATTTTATAAAGATAATCGGATTCGTATAGATCGTGATTTTAATGCTGAGTTTTTGAATCAACAAATTGATGACTATGTTAATGAATATGGTAAATATCCATTCGATACATCTCAGGCATTAATGCAATCAGTTGGTCTGGGTCAAGTCAGCGATGAAGCTATCCTCGAGCTGGATAATATTCTAAATTTGGTTGGTAAAAGTAAACCAGTATCAAAATTAAATATATCAGAGCAGGTTTATGTGACAGATATTGAAGAGGATCGTGAAGATCTTGCATCGCAAATAAAAGATCAAATTAAAGAAACATTAAACTCTGTCACTAGTGATAAGTCATTAAAAGATAGTATTCAGTTTGCATCCAGGCTTTCAGAGTAAATAGTCAGTAAGGCACTATCTAAGTTACGCGCTTATAGTGATATTTACTTTCGTCACAGGCACTATTTTGGTGCGTCCAATAATTAAGGCTTCAATTAATTTCAATAAATTCAATCACATACAGATTGGCACGTTTTCTGCTATGTCGAATATATGGTTTCTAGATTAAACATCAAAGTCGATGTAAATATCAACATTTATAAGAAGTGGGAGGCAATGAGGCCTAAGAAATTACTTTTATTCTCATTTGAGAAACTGGCTGTTAACAAGAGGAATTATTATGTCTCAAAAAAAATTATTAAATTCAATTACTAATGCGTCTGTAATTGCAGGGAGTTTAGCTTTTTCGCAATCGGGTTTTGCTGATACATTATCAAACGCATTTAATTCAGGTAGAGCTGATTTAGATATGCGTGCTCGTTATGAAGCTGTAGAGGATGGCAATTCATCAACACAGGATGCTGATGCATATACTCTGCGTACTAGACTGGGATTTACTACGGGTAACTATTATGACTTTAAAGCACATGCAGATTTTGAAGTGATTAATACGGGAGGTGATTTTAACTCGGGTACAAATGGTCACGCAGATTATGCAAAAGTAATTGACCCTAAAGGAGAAGAATTAAACCAGGCCTGGTTAACATATGATGGAATTGATAACACGAGTTTGAAGCTAGGCAGGCAGAGGCTGATTCTTGATAATGCTCGCTTCGTAGGTAATGTGGGTTGGAGACAAAACGAACAAACATTTGATGCTTTTAAAATAAGTAATAAAAGTTTTGAAGATGTCGAAATTACATTGGCACATATATCACAAATTAATACGATCAAAGGTGGAGCAGTAGATACAGCACATAACTTATTTAATGTAAGTTTCGATAAAACCCCCCTTGGTAAAATAACTGGGTATACATATCTATTAGATGAAGATAATAGTACGGCTGATACTGATACATATGGTCTGCGACTAAAGGGGAAGCAAAGCTCATTCCTGTATACATTAGAATTTGCTCAACAGTCTGATGGTGGAGATAACCCGGCGGATTTAAGTGCCAGTTATCTGTTTACAGAAGTGGGTTATAAGCTAGGCACAACAAAAATATTCGCCGGTTATGAGAGCCTGGGGAGTGATGATGGAAATGTAGCATTTCAAACACCTTTAGCTACAAAACATGCTTTTAACGGTTGGGCTGATAAGTTTTTGGCAACGCCTGCTGATGGTTTGAATGATGCGTATGTAAAAGTTGTATCAAAAGTTGCGGGGTTAAAACTGGTTGGTGTTTATCATGATTATTCTTCAGATGAAGGTAGCTCTGATTATGGAACAGAACTGAATTTAGTTTTAGTTAAGCCATTTAATAAAACAGTTAAAGGTATAGTTAAATACGCAGATTATAATGCAGATAGTTTCTCGACCGATACGAAGAAAGTATGGTTGTCGTTAGAAGCTAAATTTAAACAGTAATAAAAGGAAGACTCAGTAGTCACCATGGATGGTTTTCTAAAGGTAAATTATGAATATTGCACTTATATATGAAAGTTTAGATTATCAAAACAGTACGGTATTACTGCTTGATGAAGCGGGTTATACGGTTAATTTAACTTATGAATTAAATACAGCCTGGTTTAATGCAATACAAAAGGATGTGCCAGATGTTTTAGTTATTGCAGTAGGGGTGCCAGATGAAAAATTGAAACAACAGTTAGCAAATTTTAAAGAACAGGTTATTTGCCCAGTTATTGTATTAGCTAATAATGCAAATATAGATATTACGCAAAGTATCGTGTTGGCGGGTGCTGACTCATGTGTAACAGGCGACTTATCTCCTCAGCGTATGCAGAGTCTGGTTGAAATAAGTTTAGCCAGATTTAAAGTGACTCGATGTCGCATAAAAGAAATAGAAGATCTGAATAAAAATATAGAATCGCTAGAAGCAAGACTAAGTGATAGAAAGTATATAGAAAAAGCGAAAGGCTTATTAATGAATTCATATGAGATGAATGAAGATGATGCTTATAGTGCTATGAGAAGAATGGCTATGGATACAGGAAATAAGTTAGGCGATGTTGCTCGAAACTTAATTTCGATGTCTAAAGTTCTAAATTAGATATGTCTTTAAATATGAATACACTTGCGCAGGAGGTTACTGAAAAAAAAAGATTGTTATGCGCTCAGGTTAGTAGTCGCATGATGTCAGTGGCAAATAGTTGTATTGAGTATATAAAAAAAGAAAATGAACTAGATTTATATTTAGAAAAGGAGATTTTACATCTTGAACACTGCTCAATGCTGTATGTAACGGATTGTAATTACAGGCAAATTTCATCAAATGTAACCAATGAAAGTATTAATGATAAATTTCGAGGACAAAACCTGTCTGCAAGACCTTATTTACAGTCTACTGTGCCGCTAAAAGGTATGGTTTCATCGGATATTTATCAGGACGAGAGATCGTCTAAAACATGTATAACGTTATTACATGCTATTCATTCAAAAAAGGGGCTTAAGGGTTTTTTATTTGCTGATTTTAATTTAAGTGATCTTCCCGTGGATAGTTCTGCTCGGAAGATGTTTAGTCAATGGCAGCAATTTAAGGGTGACCCCGCTATACGTGGAGGCCTGTTTCAACAACAACGTAATGATAGTTTATTAGATTTAAATATTGATAGAGTACATGAATTAGCGAAAATTCTTTTATTAAATAATGGTGTTTTTCATGTAAAGTTACACTATTCAAGCTCACGGTTGAGTTTGTGGTTATACGATAAACCTCACCACTATCAAATACATAGTATTAATGAGTTGCTTGATGGAACGGTATTTGCCTGTTATCCAAAACAGAAATATCCTGAAGATGCCTGTATATCAGAAGAGCAAATAGGTCAGGTATTTAGTCAGTATAAGCAGCTACGCTATGCTGATGAAAATGTCTATTTACGTTCAGCGTCATTAAATATTGTAAATGCTATGGTGGGGCTTAATTTTTCCTGTGATGGTTCCCATTATATTCCGGTTAAGGGATTTATAGATAACAGTTATGAATATTGGGTTGGTAAAGCAACCACAAATTAAACAGTACGCTTAGCCAGTTCACATACAATCCTCCCTCATAAATAACTTCGTTAGTTTTCTAAAGAATAATATTCATTATTTCTATATTTTTTATTCTTATGTACTTGTTCGGATTTAATTTTTAGATAACTTTATAAATTAGCAAGATTTACTCACTCAGAATGCACCAATTAAGTGCACTGAGTAGGTGCACAGAATGGGGTATTGTTATAGATACGATGCACTTTAAAGATGCATTTAATATGCTTGATTACAAAGTGAGTTTGTAACTTATTGATTTTAAAGAATATTGAAAGTTGGCATAGAAAGTGAATATTAACTTGTTAACGATCAATGGCGATCAATTTTTATTTAAAACTTTTCAACGGTATTAGTAAAAAACTAATAACCAATATTTTATATTAGTTAACTTTAAGCGGGCAAAGGCGTCCACATATCAGTTAAGGCTGGTTATGTTGGGCGCTTTTTTTTGTCTTAAATTTTGGAGAAGAATATGTTGTTTAAAAATAAATCATACACTCGACGAGGCTTTTTAAAGCATTTGTCTATTGCAGCTGCAGTAACGTGCGCTTTAGCTTCGGGATCCTCTATAGCTGGCGATCCTGAAAAAGAAGAACTGAAATTTGGTTTTATAAAACTAACAGATATGGCGCCTTTAGCGATAGCGTATGAAAAAGGCTTTTTTGAAGATGAAGGTCTTTATGTAACGCTCGAGGCGCAGGCTAACTGGAAAGTATTGCTTGATAGAGTAATAGATGGTCAGTTAGACGGTGCGCATATGTTAGCTGGGCAGCCATTGGGTGCAACAATTGGCTTTGGTACAAAAGCAGATATCATTACCGCATTTAGTATGGATTTAAATGGTAACGCAATAACGGTTTCAAATGATATCTGGAAGCAGATGAAACCAAATATTCCACATAAAGATGGCAAGCCTGTACATCCTATTAAAGCTGACGCTTTAAAACCGGTTGTAGAAAAATATAAAGATGAAGGTAAGCCATTTAATATGGGTATGGTTTTCCCTGTTTCTACACATAACTATGAATTACGTTACTGGTTAGCGGCTGGCGGTATTCACCCGGGATTTTACGCTCCAGAGAAAGGTGATGTTTCGGGTACGATTGATGCGGATGCATTGTTATCTGTTACTCCACCACCGCAGATGCCTAGCACAATGGAAGCCGGTACTATCTACGGTTATTGCGTAGGTGAGCCCTGGAATCAGCAAGCTGTATTTAAAGGTATTGGTGTTCCGGTTGTAACCGATTATGAAATCTGGAAAAACAACCCAGAAAAAGTATTTGGTGTAAGTAAAACATGGGCTGATAAAAATCCTAATACGCATATTGCAGTGGTAAAAGCGATGATACGTGCAGCTAAATGGTTAGATGCGGAAAGTAATAAAAATCGTCCAGAAGCGGTGAAAATTCTTTCACAAAGTAATTATGTTGGAGCTGATTATGATGTTATTGCAAATAGTATGACAGGTACCTTTGAATACGAAAAAGGTGATATACGTGATGTACCTGACTTCAATGTGTTCTTCCGTTATAACGCAACATATCCTTACTACTCTGATGCAACCTGGTATTTAACACAGATGCGTCGTTGGGGGCAGATTTCAGAACCTAAAGCAGATAGCTGGTATATGGATATAGCTAAAAAAGTATATCGCCCTGATATTTATGAAAAAGCTGCAAAAGAGTTAATAGCTGAAGGCAAGATTAAAGCATCTGAGTTCCCTGATTTTGCTACTGAAGATGGATACCGTGCACCTCAGACGCATTTCATCGATGAAATCGTTTATGACGGTAAAAAACCAAATGCATATTTAGAAAAATTCAAAATTGGATTGAAGGGTAAGTAGTTCTGCATATATGGTCTCTTCCACCTTAAATTATGGTGGGGGAGTTTCATATAAATTATTTAATAGGAAATATCATGTTATCAGGAATATTTAAAAGATTATTTATATCAAATAAATCTTTATTACAGTCGAATGAGAAAACCACTATGTCTAGTTTCAAGGTTACAAGTTTAATTTATAGTAATAAATCAAAAGCGATTGTTGTTCCTATAGCAGCATTTCTTGTGTTTTTAGCTATATGGCAAATCAGTGCGGCTAGTATAGTTACTTCTCTAGGGCAGGTTCCTGGGCCTGCACAAGTATTCTCTCAAGCTTCAGTATTAGTGGGTGAACATTTTCATGAGCGTGAAAAAGCAGAAAAATTTTATACACGTCAAGAAGTACGTAATGCTAAGAAGTTAGAAAAAAATCCAGATGCAAAAGTTAAAATAAGGCCATATACCGGTAACCCGACATTTATTGATCAGATAGGTACCAGCCTGATTACAGTATTAACGGGTTTTTTCATAGCGAGTTTAATTGCAATACCAATAGGTATTATTGGTGGTTTAAGCTCTACTGCTCATAAAGCAATGAACCCGCTGATACAAATTTTTAAACCGGTATCACCTTTAGCATGGTTGCCAATAGTCACTATCATTGTTTCAGCGGTTTATACCTCTGCTGATCCGATGTTTACAAAATCATTTGTTACTTCAGCAATTACGGTAACACTATGCTGTGTTTGGCCAACAATTATTAACACAACTTTAGGTGTATCTAGTGTTGATAAAGACTTAATGAACGTAAGTCGAGTATTACGCCTTAGCTGGATGACTAATATTGTGAAAATTGTTATACCTTCAGCTATACCCAATATTTTCGCAGGTTTACGTTTATCACTTGGTATAGGCTGGATGGTATTGATAGCAGCAGAAATGCTGGCTCAAAATCCGGGCTTAGGTAAATTTGTATGGGATGAGTTTCAGAATGGTAGTTCAAATTCTCTGGCGCGTATTATGGTTGCCGTTTTCGTAATTGGTTTTATCGGTTTTTTACTAGATCAGGTCATGTTGAAATTACAACGTAAAGTTACATGGGATAAAACCTCAGAAATTCGTTAATTAATTATTATCAGGATAATGTTATGTCAAATGCATATTTAAATATAAGTGAAGTTACAATTGATTTTCCAACAGAAAACGGGTTTTATCGTGCACTGGAAAATGTAAATTTGGGAATTGGGAAAGGTGAGTTTGTTTCTTTAATTGGCCACTCCGGCTGTGGTAAATCAACAGTTCTTAATATTGTTGCAGGCATGCATCAGGCAACGACTGGCGGTGTATTACTAGAAGAGAAAGAAGTTAATGAACCAGGTCCAGACAGGGCGGTTGTCTTTCAGAATCATTCATTGTTACCCTGGTTAACGTCATATCAGAATGTAGAGCTTGCCGTTAATACCGTATTTAAAAATAAAAAATCTAAAGCAGAAATTAAAGAATGGATTAATCATAATCTTGAACTGGTTCATATGGGGCATGCAAAAGATAAATTGCCTTCAGAGATTTCAGGCGGTATGAAACAGCGAGTAGGCATTGCCCGTGCACTGGCTATGGAGCCTAAAATTTTATTAATGGATGAGCCTTTTGGAGCATTAGACGCATTAACCCGTGCACATTTGCAGGACTCTGTAATGGAAATTCATGCAGATCTTGGAAATACCATGATTATGATTACTCATGATGTAGATGAAGCGGTTTTGCTATCCGATAGAATTGTAATGATGACGAATGGCCCAGCTGCAACAATTGGCGAAATCTTAGATATAGATCTTGAGCGCCCCCGTAATAGACTGGAACTAGCTGATAATGAGAAATTTAATCATTATAGAGCTGAGGTTTTACGCTTCTTGCATGACAGGCATAAAAAGGCGGCATAGGTCGGCAGATTATAATTATCATCATTTGTTAAAAGGTTTTGTAGGTGGGGCTTATGTAGGTGTACTATCCATATATTAATTATGGATAAGTCACTGAATTATAAAATGCCTGTCGAGTTAGAATATAATCAAAAACTTAAGTACCTGTTGATTAGCGCGAAAGGTAATCCAACTGTTAGGGAAACTGATATTGCTATGGATGCAATCTGTAGTTCAGATTCGTACTGCTCAGATGTGAATTCATTACTCGATACTCGTGAATTATTATTTGACCATATTGATTTCGAGTATATTCAAAGTTTTATTTCAGTACGTAAAAAATTTAATGATGCCAGAGGGCTTGCAAAAGTTGCCATACTTTCTAATTCAAGATTAGCCGCGCCATTGATTAAGTTATTTACTATTTTATCTAAAGACCTTAATCAAAAAATACAGGTATTTAAAACTATGCAAGAGGCCGAACTCTGGTTGTGTGAAGATTTATTAAATGGATCAGATGATTCTTAAGGCATTTAATGTTTTGATATCTGAGTGATTAAATTTAAACCTCACAGTTGTGAATATTCATCTGCTTTAAAGCCAACCAGTAATAAGTCGTTTTTCACTAATACCGGACGTTTAATAATGCTGGGGTTATCAAGCATTATTTGAATAGCCGATTCTTCAGTGACAGAATCTTTGGTTTTATCATCAAGCTTACGCCAGGTTGTTCCACGTTTATTAAGTACGATTTCCCAGCCAAGTTTTTTAACCCAGACTTTTAGTTCTTTTTCAGGTACACCCTGTTTTTTATAATCATGGAATTCGTAGTCGATGTCATTGTCCTTAAGCCACTTTCTGGCTTTTTTAATGCTGTCGCAGTTGGGTATGCCGTATAACTTAATCATGGTTATTGAATTTAACTCTCAGAGGGATTAATCGTATAGGCGGTATTATACCCTATGGATAAAGTATATCGATAATGCTAATTAGATTAGAGTAATCGCGTGTTTTCTGATGAGAAATGAGCGCCACTTTGAATTGTCCGCTGAAAATATCTGTTATAAATTTAATTTGAATCTATCAGTATCATATAAATTCATGCATCATCATTTTGTCAAATGCCTTATCGCTCAGAGAGCGCTTTGCAAGTAAATATATTCCTGTATTAAGAGACATTTGCCTGTGATGTATTGAATATCATCTTTAAGAAACATTGAGCAAACTATTCAGTATATAAAAAAGAGCGGTATCAATTTTCGTTGATAGCCGCTCTCTGTAAGTTAGGGTTTAAAGAGCTATCGTCTCTGACCATTCATTGAACCAGTAGGTTCTATATTTGCCATTGAGCTCATTTCCTCTCTTGATGCCATTTCAGCGCCAACGTCTTCCATATTAGCGCCCATTTCAGCGCCAATATCTTCCAGACGGGCAGCCATTTCAGACCCCATATTGTCGACTTCATCGGCTCTTGATGTCATTTCGCTGCCTGCATCTGCGCTATTGCCGCCCATATCATCAAAGGTCATAGCGAGATGAACCTCAGATATGTTCTCTTCGATCATTGCATAAACTTCTGGGTCAACCATATCGACTGCAGGGTGGTGTGCATATGACTGAGTGCTGGCGATTAGTAAAGCTAACGTACTTAAAGATGTAATTTTGTTCATGATATATCCTCTAAAATATTATATGTGGGATTTATTCCCACGCCAAGGACATTATGTGTGGTATAATTTCCCACGTCAAGAAGAGTGACTTATAACCAGTTCACAGTTTTGTGCTCTGATGAGTGTCTGTTTTGATGAATACATAGAATATCTACATACAGCGATCAAATATTATGAATACAAATATTTTTATTAACTATTTATTTGCGGCATTTATCCTTGCGGTTACGTCAGAGGTAATGGCCACAGCCCAGTCTGACTATAATTTAGCAGTGGAGTCATACAAGGCCGGTGATAATGTATCCGCTGCCAGGTATTTTGAATCTGCGATGAAGCAGGGAATGGACTCGATTTCACTTAAATACAATCTAGCCAGTAGCTACTACAAACTTGGCCGATATGAGGCAGCAATAAAAATTTTTACGCAACTTAATCAAACTATAGAGATGAAAGATCTTGCAGAATATCACCTCGGGCTTATTGCTATTAAACAGAAGGATGGCAGTCTTGCGCGTAGATATTTCAATTCTATTGTGAAATCAGGCAAAGATGAAAAACTTATAAAGCTGTCAAAAAAGCAGTTGCTCGCCCTCACAAAAAAAGAGGATCTGTGGAAGAGTGTATTTGTTCTTAATCTGGGTAACGACAATAACATCAGTTCTGTTGCAGAGGATTCAGTTATAGGTAAAGCTGATAGTTTTTATGAATTATTCGTATTTTCTGATCTGCTTATATCAGGTAGAAGAAAGAATGGCTGGGTTGGAAACGCATCTCTATTTGGAATCCACTATAGTGACACTGACACAAATGATGAGAACCATTTCACTCTGGGTTTAAAAAGAGCAATACAACTGGATGACTGGGATACCAGTGTTAAATTAAACGTATCAAAAAACACATATGGGGGTGAAGATTTTCAAACCAGTGTAAAACTGGATATTACTGGGCGTGCTCCTATAGTTAATCAACATTACATTTATTTACGCTATCAAGCTGCGGATTTCAGAAGTGATGAACCGCTCTACGATTATCTTGAAGGCTGGCGTCAACAGGCCAGGGTTGAATACCGTCATTTTTCAAGAAACAGCATACAACAAATATATTATGAAATGGAGTTGAACAGCAGAGGCCTGTTAGTCACATCGACGGATGCTTATGAATACTCACCAACTCGTCAGTCGATACGGGGTGTATACACGCACATTATTAATAAGCAATGGTGGATAAACGCAGATTTAGCATATCGATTTAGTGATTTCCTTGCATCGCCAACAATTGATCGGGAGGATGATCAATGGAAGTTGGCATTCTCCGCCGATTATCGTTTTGACAAGACATTAAAATTGACAGCTAAGTATCAATACCTTGATAACGTATCTACGGTGGATCGATATACATATGATAAATCGATAATAAAAGTTGGATTGAGTAAATTATTTTAATGCCGTAACTAATTTTATTAGTGAAAAGGGGGTAGAGTAAAAACTCATGACAATCCGTTATGGGTGATAATAGTCATATATTGAAAAGTTCTGAATGACCGATTTATGGGCTGACCACAACTGGTTGACGCAACATATTCATTAAATTGTTCTGCTGGCATTTAAATTCTAATGTTTTTCTGGGGCGTTCATTTAACTGACGAGCGACCGCATTTAACTTAACTTGAGAGTGTACCGTTATGTCTGTTCCTTTAGGAAAATATTGTCGGAGTAATCGATTGGTATTTGAGATAGATCTCGTTTAATTTCTATCTTTAGTTTATAATTTCAAATTACATGAAACGTCAATATATCCCCATTTTTGTATTACTATTGCTTCTCACTCAGCTGGGAAGTTTGGGGCATGATTATCATATACATGATTCTGCTGAAACATGTGATTATTGCCTGAGTGCACAAGCACTTGACCATTCAGTAACACCTGAGTTACAGGGATTTTTAGAACATTCTATATATCTAATCCTCACAGAAAAGGTTCTGCAGAAGGTCACTACAGGTGGCTTTTACAATTACACCGCTCGCGCTCCTCCTCATTTTATCTAGGTCTCACGTTCTTTATATCTTGCCGTTATTTACAGGGTAAGTTGTTTCTATTTTGTGATTGATTTGGAAAAACAATTCGATGAAAAAAAATTCTATAGCATTAGGCGTGCTTACATTCGCCTGTCTTTATTCCGTGGCCTCAGTAGCTAATCAGGCCCGTTTTAACCCCGATATTAGCCTTACATTAGATGGCCGTTATGGCAGTTATTCAAATGAGAGCGATTATGAACTGCCCGGTTTTATGCTTGGAGGGGAGGCATCCCGCGGTGAACAAGGGTTTTATCTTGGGCACACTGAGCTTAGTTTTAGTAGCAATATTGATGATATGTTTTTTGGCAAACTCACTACTGCTATTGCAGAGCATGGGGGTGAAACTGAAATTGAGCTGGAAGAGGCTTTTATTGAAACTCTCGCGCTGGGTAATGGGTTTACCGTGAAGGCGGGGCGTTTTTATTCTGATATTGGTTATTTAAATAATCAGCATAATCACAGCTGGGATTTTACTGATGCACCTCTGGTTTATAGAGGTTTGTTCGGTAATCAGTTGATTGATGATGGTTTACAGGTGAGTTGGTTGGTGCCAACAGAAACTTATTTCAAAGTGGGTGTAGAAGCGACCCGGGGTGCGCGTTTTCCTGCTGGTGGTGCAGCGAATGAGGGTAAGGGAGCCTATACGGTATTTGCTAAATTTGGTGGAGATGTGGGTATTAGTCATGCCTGGCAACTTGGGTTCTCTCACTGGAGGGCAGATATTGAAGAGCGTGCTTCGGGTGCTCATGATCATGAGGCTGGGGTTGCGGAGATACCAACTTACAGTGGTGAAAGCGCAATTAATGGTGTTGATTTTGTCTGGAAGTGGTCACCTAACGGAAATAACCGTGAACAAAATTTGAAAATACAGGCTGAGTACTTTGAGCGTGATGAAGATGGAGTGGTTGAGCTTGTAGGCAGCAGCCCGTTAGAGTCGACGACTTATCAGGGGCAGCAGTCAGGCTGGTATTTGCAGAGTATTTATCAGTTTATTCCACGGTGGCGTATTGGTTACCGATATGATCAGCTAGATTCAGATAATCAGGGATCAGATTCAGCCGTATTAATCGAAGCGGGCCTGGATAATGAAGGGCATAAACCAGAGCGCTCAACGCTGATGCTGGATTATTCACATAGTGAATACAGCCGTATTCGTTTACAGCTAAGTAAAGATGATTCATATGAAGACAGTGATAATCTCGTGTTTCTTCAATACATCGTGACCTTAGGCGCACATGGCGCTCATCGCTTTTAAGGGGATATGAAATGAAAAACGCAATTCAATATTTTGCAGTTGTTTTTTTATTACTCATCGTTTCTCCTGTGATGGCAACGATTAATGTATTTGCCTGTGAGCCAGAATGGAAATCATTAGTCGATGAACTGGGTGGACAACGTATAAACAGTTTTGCAGCGACAACGGCTTTTCAAGACCCGCATCACATAGAAGCCCGCCCCAGTTTAATTGCTAAAATCAGGCGTGCCGATTTAGTCGTATGCAGTGGTGCAGAGCTGGAAACGGGGTGGTTGCCCGTTTTGTTAAGGCAGGCAGCTAATATCAATATTATGCCCGGTAAAACAGGGTATTTTGAAGCGGCTGCCGTAGTCGATCGTCTGGATATACCTGTGAGTTCAGACCGTTCTTTAGGTGATGTGCATGAATCAGGTAATCCGCATGTTCATCTGGATCCGAGGCGCATTAAAATTATTGCAGAAGTTTTGTTTAAACGTTTAACTGTTATTGATCCACAAGGCTCTGACTACTATCAGCAAAGGTTTAATGATTTTAATCAGCGTTGGCAACAGGCGATTAAGCAATGGCAGTTACAGGCTCAAGCATTAAAAACTCAACGTATTGTGGTGCACCACCGGGACTGGGTTTATCTATTTGACTGGTTAGGTATTGAAATTGCGGGTGCGCTTGAGCCTAAGCCGGGGTTGCCAGCAACACCAGGACACCTCACCATGTTAACTAAAACATTAGCAGCTAAGCCTGCGAAAATGATTGTGCATACACCATATCAAAATACACGTGCAGCTAAACGTCTTTCTCAAATCACTAACACGCCGGTTGTAGAGTTGCCTTATACCATTGGCGGAACAGATCAGGTAAAGGATTTGTTTGATCTGTTTACTGTTACCATCGAGAAATTAAACGGTGCACTTAAGTGAATGTTGATGTCATTAACTTAAGTATACTCGGGCCGGCATTATTAGCAGGTTTGTTAGTGATATCGACCCATGTGCCTCTGGGTCAACGAGTCTTACAGCGCGGTATTATTTTTCTTGACCTGGCTATCGCACAAATTGCAGGGCTGGGTTTAATTATTGCACATAGTTTTGACTGGGAGCCGGGGGATTGGCAGGTGCAACTGGTCGCTATGAGTGCGGCAATTGCGGGTGTGTTATGCCTTAACTATACCGATAAACATTGGCCGAAAATACAGGAAGCGATTATCGGTTCATTATTTGTTCTTGCCTCTAGTGGCAGTATTTTATTATTAGCGAGTAACCCGCAGGCAGGAGAGCAATTAAAAGAGTTGTTAGTTGGTCAAATTCTCTGGGTGGGGTTTGATCAAATTATTCCCGTGGGCATATTGTATTTAGCTATTCTTACTTTCTGGTTTGTTTTTTCAAAACGAATTAACTCTCTGGTTTTTTATTTGATATTTGCCATATCAATAACGGCATCGGTGCAACTGGTTGGTGTTTATCTGGTTTTTGCGAGTTTAATATTTCCCGCTCTGGCAGTTAGGAGTGTCTCTAAATACGCAATTTTATATGGATACCTGATTGGTGGAACGGGTTATGTTTTGGGGTTGTTTATGGCAGCTGTATTTGATTTACCTGCTGGGGCAATGATTGTTTATAGTCTCGCGCTGACGGCAATTCTATTTGTGGCTTATAAAAAAATTACTACACAGGTATGAATTAAGTTTTTGTTTAATTATATTAGACAGATTTGAATAGTGAAAAATAACAAACGTCATCCCCGAATGCTTGTGTCGGGGATCCAGCGACTTTATCAACTAAAAGCCACTGGATTCCGGCTCAAAAGCATACCGGAATGACGAAGTCTGTTATCTTTTTGTTTTATCTGCTTCCGTGCAAAGCTCTTTAGACTTAATTAGTGAAAAATAAAAACGTCATCCCCGAATGCTAGTATCGGAGGTGACGTTGTTATCTTTACCTAATGATTAAAAGAAGACGGATTATTCAATATCACGCAGTAACTGATTCAAACCTGTTTTGCTTAATGTTTTAGCATCAACCTGTTTAACTATTACTGCACAGTAAAGGCTGTATGTGCCATCTTTAGAAGGTAAGTTACCTGATACAACAACAGAGCCTTTTGGGATACGGCCATATGTAATTTCACCAGTTTCGCGGTTAAATATTTTAGTGCTCTGACCAATATAAACACCCATTGAAATAACAGAACCTTCTTCAACAATAACGCCTTCAACTACTTCTGAACGTGCGCCGATAAAACAGTTGTCTTCTATGATTGTAGGTGATGCCTGTAATGGCTCCAATACACCTCCGATGCCCACACCACCAGACAGGTGAACATTTTTACCGATTTGTGCGCATGAGCCAACCGTTGCCCATGTGTCTACCATTGTTCCGCTATCAACATAAGCGCCAATGTTTATATAAGATGGCATAAGCACAACATTCGGTGCTACGTAAGAGCCTTTTCGAGCTGTTGCAGGTGGTACTACACGTACACCAGACTCGCGAAAATCTTTTGTGTTGTAATCGGCAAATTTAGATTCAACTTTATCGTAGTAGTTAGTGAAACCACCTTTAATGAATTCGTTATCATTAATGCGGAAAGAAAGTAAAACGGCTTTCTTTAACCATTCGTTAACTACCCAGTCGCCACTTGCTTTATCTGCAACACGTGCAGCACCTGAATCAAGCATGTTTACGCATTCTTCTACGGCTTCACGTACGTGTGTTTCAACGTTACGTGGTGTAATGTCTGCGCGGCGTTCAAATGCCTCTTCAATTGTGTTTTGTAAATCGCTCATACTGTTCTCCAGTTTAGAGGGCATCTATAAACAAGTCTGATAATTTATATCATACTTATTCATAGGTTCCCTGGCGTGTTTCTAAAAAATGTTTAATACGATGTGCAGCTTCAGTAGTTTCTTCAAGCGTTGCTACTAGAGCCATACGAATATGGTTTTCGCCCGGATTAATATTATTGGCTGTTCGAGATAAATATCGCCCGGGTAATACGGTAATGTTTTTTTCAGCAAATAACTGTTGTGCAAAATCAGTGTCTGCTATAGGTGTTTTAGGCCATAGATAAAATCCTGCATCAGGTAACTTAACGTCCATAACGGGTGAAATTATTTCTAATACAGTATTAAATTTTTCTCTGTAAATAGCGCGACTATCAATAACATGTTGTTCATCATCCCATGCGCAAATGCTGGCAAACTGATGATGACCTGACATAGCGCAGCCATGATAAGTGCGGTATTTTAAAAAAGCCTGCATAATATCGGCATCACCTGCGACAAAACCGGATCTTAAACCCGGCAGGTTAGAGCGCTTGGATAGACTATGAAATACAACACAACGTTTATAATCCGTGTTGCCCATTTCAGCTGCCGCTTCTAATAATCCACAGGGTGGGTTTTTATCGTCAAAATATATTTCTGAGTAACACTCATCAGAAGCAATAATAAAATCAAATTCTTCTGCTTTATTAATTAACCATTGCATTTGTTGTTTAGAAATAACCGCACCGGTTGGGTTGCCAGGAGTGCAAATATAAATTAACTGGCAGCGTTTCCAGGTTGCATCATCAATGGCTTCAAAATCGGGTAAATAATTTGTTTCGGCCGTGGTGTTATAAAAGTATGGTTCAGCACCGGCTAAAATAGCTGCGCCTTCATAAATTTGATAAAACGGGTTCGGCATACAAACCAGTGCCCCGGTCTGCGTATTGGCTTCGCGATTGATCATTGCCTGTGCAAACGCAAACAGTGCTTCACGGGTGCCATTAACAGGTAAGATGTTCTTTTCTATATCAAGGCTATTCGAGGGGAGCTTAAAACGGCGCCTCAGCCAGTTAGCAATAGACTGGCGTAACTCGGGTGTGCCTTTAGTTAGTGGGTAATTAGCTATTTTAGCCAATGAGTTGACCAGTTCCTCAAGCACGAATACAGGCGGTTCATGCTTGGGCTCACCAATTGATAAAGCGATATGACCCAGCTCATTATCAGGTGTTATTCCCGCTTTGAGTTCAGCCAGTTTTTCAAATGGATAAGGATGTAGTCGATTGAGATCTGGGTTCATGTAAAATGCAGTCAATTACTAAGGCTGTTTAATGGCGGCTTATTATACTCAAAACTGGAGACGAAGTGGCTGTTTTATCTATTCATCATATAAGTATGGTTGTGGCTGATACCCGGCAGGCCATTTCATTTTATACTGAAGTGTTAGGTTTGGAAGTATGTCTGGAGCGCCCAGAGCTCGGGTTCACGGGTGCCTGGTTAACAGTGGGTGATCAGCAAATTCATTTACTTGAGGTTGAAAACCCTGATCCGGTTAAAAATCGACCTGAACATGGAGGGCGAGACCGGCATCTGGCGATGACAGTGACAGATTTAGCTGAAATTGAGCAAAAACTGATTTCTCTCGGTATTTTCTATACTAAAAGTCGTTCAGGACGTACGGCTCTTTTTTGTCGTGATCTGGATGGAAATGGTATAGAGTTAATAGAATCAAAGGGTTAGGTTGATTAGTGGCTATTGATTTCTGGAAAAATAAACAATTATCAGAAATGACAGATGACGAATGGGAGTCTCTGTGTGATGGCTGTGCGCGCTGTTGTTTATTAAAACTGGAGGACGAGGATACCTCTGAGTTGTTTTTTACCAATGTAAGTTGTCATTTACTAAATATTGAGCAATGTAGTTGTAACGATTATCAAAACAGAAAATTTCTGGTGCCTGAGTGTTTACGAGTGAAAAATATGGCGTTGTCAGAATACCAATGGCTGCCTGAAACCTGTGCGTATCGATTATTGTCAGAAGACAAACCCTTGCCCGACTGGCATCCACTCATTACAGGTGAAAGAAATAGCGTCAAACTGGCGGGTGTGACGATAAGTGCATTTGCGGTATCTGAAGATTTTATACATCCTGATCAGTTAGAAGACCATGTTATCAATTTACCTGTGACTAATGACTGATTTATCCATACATTCAGTATTGTTGAAATAAATATATAAGTTCTTGATATTACATAAAATTGTTGTATCTTCATGGTATCAATATAGGAATACTAATGACTCAAGACACCACACCAAACACGATCTATTTAAAAGACTATAAACAACCCCGGTACTGGATTGATTCAATCAATTTGCATTTTGAATTAGGCGAAGAAGAAACCCGTGTTGTATCTGAAATGGAAGTGCGTAGAAATATGGACCAGGATGGCCCGAGTATTCTTGAGCTGGATGGTGAGGGCCTGGTTTTAGGATCGCTGCTGATTAATGAGAAAGCCTTAAGTGATGGTCAGTTCAGTGTAACGGACGAAGGTTTGTGGATTCCTGATGTGCCCGAGAAATTTACCCTGCAAATAGAAACTTTTATTAAACCGCAACTAAATACATCTCTTGAAGGCTTGTATAAATCATCGGGTAATTTCTGTACCCAGTGTGAAGCTCAGGGCTTCCGTAAAATTACATATTACCTTGACCGCCCGGATGTCATGTCTAAATTTACCACCACAATTGTTGCGGATAAAAGCAAATACCCTGTATTGCTTTCAAATGGTAATCCGGTGGATACAACTGAATTAGACAATGGTAAACACAGTGTTACCTGGGAAGACCCGTTTAAAAAACCCTGTTATTTATTTGCACTGGTAGCAGGTGATTTAGAGTGTATAAAAGATACTTTTGTCACCATGAACAAACGTGAAATTGACTGCCGTATTTATGTTGAAGCCCATAATATAGATAAGTGTGATCATGCCATGCTTTCGCTTAAAAAATCTATGAAATGGGATGAAGATACATTTGGTCGTGAGTATGATTTAGACATTTATATGATCGTCGCGGTTGATGATTTCAATATGGGAGCGATGGAAAATAAAGGCTTAAATGTATTTAATTCCAAGTATGTCCTGGCGCGCCCAGATACCGCAACGGATACCGATTTTATAAATATTGAAGCGGTTATCGGGCATGAATATTTTCATAACTGGAGTGGTAACCGTGTTACCTGTCGTGACTGGTTTCAGTTAACGTTGAAAGAAGGGCTTACTGTTTTTCGGGATCAGCAATTTACTTCAGATATGAACTCTGCTTCTGTAAAACGTATTGATGATGTAAATGTCTTGCGAACCAGGCAGTTTGCAGAAGACGCAGGACCTATGTCACATCCTATTCAGCCCGCATCATATGTAGAAATAAATAATTTTTACACGGTAACGGTATATAACAAAGGGGCAGAAATTATCCGCATGATTCATACTCTTTTAGGAAAAGAAAACTTTCGTAAAGGTATGGATTTATATTTTGATCGTCATGATGGTGAAGCCGCTACAACTGAAGATTTTGTTAAAGCGATGGAAGATGCCAGTAAATTAGACTTAACTCAGTTTCGTCGCTGGTATAGTCAGGCGGGTACACCGCAACTAGATATACAGTCTAATTATGATGCCGCTGAAAAACGCCTTAGTTTAACGGTTAAGCAATCATCCGATATAGATGGCAATAAACCATTCCATATTCCACTGAGTTTGAGTCTAATTAGTGCTGATGGTGTTGAGGTGGAATCTGCTGCGCAAATAGCTGATATTACGCAGACTGAGCAAGTTATTGAATTTAATAATATAGAAGACAATACAGCCGTTTCTGTATTACGCAATTATTCTGCACCCGTAAAATTAAATTACCCGTTAAATGATAATCAACTCGCTTTTCTTGTGGCAAATGATAGTGATGAGTTTAATCGGTGGAACTGTGCACAGCAGTTAGGCTTAAATATAATGCTGGCACTGGTTGAAAATTATCAGCAGGGTAAAAAATTGGTGCTTGATACCTTTTTTATTAGTACTTTAAGACAGGTGTTAATTGATGACTCGCTGGATAAAGCGCTGGCAGCACGAATTTTAAGTTTACCCAGTGAAGATTATATGGGGCAAAACATGTCAACGATTGATGTTGATGCTATTTATCATGTTAGAGAGTTTTGCAAACAGACGCTGGCTTTTGAACTAATGGATGAATTTGTTGATGTTTATAATAACTGTCAGGATAGTGAATATTTTCTAACTCCCAATGCAATGGGACAGCGCAGTTTAAAAAATATTTGCCTGTCTTATATGATGTGTAGTCAGACTGGAACTGCAAAAAAAGCTACAATAGAAATGGCGCAGAAACAGTATAAAAATGCGAATAATATGACTGATCAAATATCAGCTTTACGCTGTCTGGCTCATTATTCTGAAGATGATGGTCGTCAGGCATTGGCTGATTTCTATCAACAATGGAGTGATGATTCACTGGTAATTGATAAGTGGTTTATTGTGCAGGCAACAGCTACGGGCTTAAATGCCTTTCAGGCAGTGCAGGCATTATTAGAGCATGAAGCTTTTGATTTAAATGTACCGAATCGGGTGCGCTCATTAGTTGGCGCGTTTACCCAGTCAAATGCGGTTGAATTTCATCATCTGTCAGGTCAGGGTTATCAGTTTCTGGCGGATATCGTTATCAAGTTAAATAAAACTAACCCACAGATTGCAGCTCGTCTTTTATTACCATTAATTCAGTGGAAAAATTATGATGCGAATCGTCAATTGATGATGAAGGCGCAATTACAACGGATCTCTGAATGTCCGGATCTGGCAAAAGATGTGTTTGAAATTACAAGCAAAGGTCTCTCGGCTTAAACCTGGTATGGGCTTAAGGGGGTGGTGCGTAAAATACTGATTATATTGTGTTTTATGGGGCAGGATTCGAGCAGAATTTAATTCCTGTGCTATGCTTTTATTATTAAGTATATTGCGGATTGCAATATTTGAATATTAATATAAATACAAATATAACAATAAATTATAATAAACTATGACAAATTCCAGTGTTTCATCCGGTGAAAGTACCGGTTCAGGGAATGATTCAAAACTAGAACAAACACCTGTTATTTTAATTGCAGATGATGACCCGTCTATACGTTTAGTGCTTAAGCACTCAATGGAACAGAGTGGTTATCATGTAATTGAAGCTGCTAATGGCCTTGAGGCAGTTCAGGCCGCGATTAGACAGATCCCCGATTTGATTTTAATGGACGCAGTTATGCCTGAAATGGATGGCTTTCGTGCGACAGAAGAAATTAAAAAACTCACTGAGTTCCTGACTACGCCTATATTAATGGCCACCTCACTTGATGATGATCAGTCTATCGCCAGAGCATTTGATGTGGGCGCCTGTGATTATATTACCAAACCATTTAACTGGTCAGTGTTGAAACATAGAACCACTCGTATGTTATTTGCAGCAGATGCGGAGCGAAAAATTCGCCACCTTGCATATCACGATGCGCTTACCGGTTTGCCTAATCGAATGTTATTTATGGATCGAATTGATCAGGCTATCTCCAGGGCACAGCGTGAAAATGGAAAGTTTGCCATTTTATATATAGATATTGACCATTTTAAAGTTATTAATGATTCCATGGGGCATGCGGCGGGTGATCAATTATTAAATATAGTGTCACAACGTTTAACGGAAGTTTTACGTAAAACGGATACTATCGCCAGATTGGGAGGAGATGAGTTTACAATCATTATTGAAGATCTGGAAGAAGCAGAGTCAGTTGCTCTGGTTGCAAAAAATATATTGGCTACATTAGATAAACCAATCGAACTTTTTGAAAAAGAAGTGCATATTGGCGGTAGTATCGGTATCGCGTTATACCCTCAGGATGGAGAAAATTTCGGTACATTATTAAAAAATTCTGATACGGCAATGTACAAAGCAAAAGAACTGGGTAGGCAAACTTTTCAGTTTTATGAGCATGAAATGAGTTTAAAAGCCATGCGACGTCTTGATCTTGAAAATCAAATTCGAGTTGCTTTAAAAAATGAAGAGTTTCTGGTTTATTATCAACCAAAGGTTAATCTGGTATCAGGCCAATGCCAGGGCATGGAAGCCCTTGTTCGTTGGCAGCACCCTGAAAAAGGTCTGATTGCTCCGGACGATTTTATACCGCTTGCTGAAGAGACAGGTTTGATTATTCAGCTTGATGAATGGGTTATGCGGTCGGCATGTCAGCAATTTAAAGAATGGAAAGCAGCGGGTTATCCTGTAAATAATTTATCTGTAAATATTTCTGCCAGACATTTTAAGGAAGGCAGTTTGCTACGGCATTGTAAAAAAGTTATTGAAGAGACGCAGCTATTACCGAAGTATATTGAAATTGAATTAACAGAAAGTGCGTTGGTTGATAACTATGATAGTGCTAAAGAAATATTACATGAAATACATGAAATGGGTATTCACATTGCTTTAGATGATTTCGGTACGGGGTATGCGTCTATGTCATATCTTAAAGAATTTCCTTTTGATACAGTAAAACTTGATCGCTCATTTGTTCAGGGTGTGCCAGAAAATTCTGAAGATACTGCAATAGTGAAAGCTATGATTCAATTAGCGGAAGCATTAAACTTAAATATGGTTGCAGAGGGTGTTGAAACTGAATCACAGAAATATTTTCTTACTGATCATGGCTGTGCTTATGGGCAAGGTTATTTATGGTCAAAGCCGGTAGATGCTAATGAATTTGAGAGAATGTTTTTTAGTTAAGGTTAGGTCGTTTTTTTCTGCGACTTCACTTTTTATTTCTGTTTTGTAATACTTCATATGCAGTAACAGCGACAATGCTTACTATCGAAAGTAATATGACTGCCAGTATTACAATATATTTTGTTTCATAAACTTTTTCTTTTACTTTTTCTTTTACTTTTTCTTTTTTGTTTTTGGCAGGTTCAGGTTTTTTGATGCTGGTTTGTGACTTTACTTGCGGTAATCGATTAAGTGTCTCAGTTTCAATTTTACTTGTTAGTGTCTGATAGATAGACATATCAGCACCACTGTTTTTTAATTCGCGTTGCATATTTTTATAGGCCTGCTTCGCTTCTTCTTTGCGCCCGGCTTTTTCTAACTGATCGATATTGCTCCAGTGTAAATACCAGTAATAACTATCATTGTCACCGTTTCCACCTAGTGAAATTTCATGTTTTGTAGCTTCAATTTTTAAATCCTGGGGTAAGCTATGTTTCATGGTGCTGAATATTGAAGCACTCAGCTTGTTGCCTGATAACGGGGCCATTTTAATTGATTTTTCAAACGCTTCATTGTTTAGTTTCATATGACTATTTGTTAAAGGTGTATTTTTTTCTTCGATATAATAAGAAGCCATGTTTTTATGATGAAGTCCTTTAATAAACCAGAAAACAGCGATATTTTTGTGTTTGTTGCTAAGGCTTTCTAGTTTGTTATCCAAAGCTAATAACTCAATGCGTTGCTGTTTCAGGGGCAGATCTATATCTTCACTGTAATACTCGGTTATTCTGTTAGCCAGAGTTTTATCTATAATAGGGTCGACTTGAAACTGTTCTATAAAATGAGTTTCGGCCAAACATAATGAGGTTGATAATGGCATAATGCATATTAAGCAGGTTAATAAAGTACTAAATTTAATATTTAACATTTGCATGTAAGTGATCCGCTTTATCAAATGCATCAGGGATGCCGTTTGCAGGCTCAATATCCTGTTTAAATTCTCGTGTTGTCATTGGTCTACCATTTGATTCAAGTTGCCAGTAAGCATTTATATCGGCTTTTTTTTCTTCCAGTGCATTCCATAATACCCAGTAACCAATAGATGATTGCCGGGAATTGGCAGGGGCCATAATGATTAGATCAACAGCGCCTCCTCGTTGGTGAATGCCATTAACAGCATTGCTATACCATTCGTTACGTTCTGGATTTCGCCAACCACTGGTAACCCATAGTTTATTATCAGGAATATTTAACTTGTTCATTTTTAAATCATAAAATGAATCTTCAGATTTAAGTTTGTTTAGATTGTTTGTATAAGCCATGCTTATTTTTTTTGCTAGATCTAACATGCCGTCATTGATGATCAATTTGTATTGACTTTCGGTTAATGGGTTTCCAGCTAATTTTTCTGGTTTATCAGGAATGCTGCTAATTTCATTTCGTTTAGGGATTGGGATATTTCCATTTTCACCACGACCGTAGCGTTTTATATCATAATGATTAATATACTCCTGTCGAATCATATCAATACGATCCATGCTGAGGTTTGCCTTATGTGTACCTACTATTTTGTTGTTTTCCAATATAGTTAATGTTATATCGTATGAAAATTTTGGATTGTATTTTTTTTCGTCTATATTGCGGGTTCCACCTCCGTATTTTCTTCTCTTTCCCTTTGGGCCCTTACCTTTTTTATATACTGCGGGTTGATGCGAAAACGGAGCAGGTCTGAATATAAGTTGATGCCTGTTTTTGGTGTTCGTATCGAGGAGTTTCGATTGCCAGTGGTATCCTGAATTTAACATGCGGCCATCACCTGAAAACTCGGATAGTAATTTAATTGTTCCATGTTGCTTGTCGAGCACCTTGATGCTCCATTTAAGCAATTGATCTGAAGTGGTTTTTTCTGTGAATTTTATAACGAAGGGAGTTTGTTGGCTGATCTTATTTTGTTTGCTCGAATGCTTAATACCTTGCGTAATGAAGGTGCCTTTTTTGATAATAACAAATGATTGTATGGCGTTACTGCCAGGCTCAGCTGAACTGATTACAGATAAATGCTTAGAAAAAACTTCAGCCTGACTGATACTCGCCTGATTTGATAGTATAACTAAGCTTATGTATAAGAGTAATCGCTTGATATTAGAGCCCTGCCTTTTCCTTCTCAAAATGAGTTCACGAATGAGATATAGCTCAGGGATCTGTTTTTTTCAAGTTTTTACTAATTAATGAGCCTCTAATGTGAAATGACGCAAGGTTTCTTTATAGGGTTTAACGCCAGATCGCATTCTAAATAAATAGACCCGGTGACATTACCTGAACCGTAACGGTTATTTGAATATAAAGTGTATGTCTGTTCATTATAACTGGCACATAATGTCCATTCGTCAAGTTTATAATTAACAAATGGTGTGTAAGTATATTCTTCTGTTGCAGCTTTCAGGCTGAATTGTCCTTGCTTATTAGTTCGGCTGAATTTTTTAGCTTTAAGGCACAGTTTGTCATTGGGCTCAATGCTCAACATTATTTTTGCATTGTCGATAGCTTTGTTGCTAAATTTTAAAACTCCATCAAAGTGCGGGCTTTTACTTCTGCTCTGGCTTGTAAAACTGCAGCCATTTAATATAACTAAGCAGATGCTTATAAAAATGAAAGTTATTTTATTCAACATAACCAATTCCAGAATTAATTTATATTCTTGAGAGTGTATCTTTACGAGTTAACTTGGACGAATTCTAAAACTCATATATCCCCAGATAAACGCAATAATGCCTATTATTAAACCATATAAGTCATAGTATCTAAAATAGAACTTGTTGGTCTTAGTCAGCTGCTCTTCTGCAACACCAAAAGCAGGAAGTATTCTTCTTGGTATCCAGCCATTTTTTGTGTTGCTGATTTTAACCTGATCCCATCTCAATCCGTTTTCTGTTTTAGACTTTTGATATATAAAAATTTCACCTTTGGGCAGTATACTGATGATATTTGATCTTTTATTCGCTTGCACATTTATCTGTGTACTATCCTGAAGAACTTCAACAAATAAATTTGTGGATTCGTAGAGAGGTTCATACCAGCGTTTTTTAAAGGGTAAATCTGTATAGTGGTTGAAACTGGCAAATAATAATAGTGCTAAACCAGCACCAAATAAACCGCTTAAAACCCTCAGCAGAGTTCTTGAAATAAAATCGGTGCGTAACAGGTAATAAGCAAAGCCACTCAAGGTAAGTGTTTGTATTAGAAGAATGACAGGGTAGTCAGATGGGACATGCGTTGTTTCCTGATACCAGCTAATTGAAAAGCCAGCATCAGCTAATAAAAATCGTAAATAGTGCTGGTATACAAAAAATAGAGCCATTAATGACGTCACGACATAGGTGATTAATTCCATTTTCTGACTTCTCAATAAAGGCATTATAGAGTCTGCCTTTATATTAGAAATTAGATTCTTATGCTCTTGCCAGTTACAGCTATACAGGGTGATGACTTTACGTTTGCCGGTCAGGTTTAATTCGTTAGATTTATCTAGTTGAAATTCATTTGAGCTAATACGAGCACTGGTTGAATGTGTAATGAGTATTTGATTTGCTTCGGCACTGCTTTCAACTTTTGCAGCTACATTAACGACATCACCAAAAATATCATCATATTCAACTATTCCTTTACCAGTGTGTATGCCTATACGAGTGCGTAAACTAAAGTATTTATCCTTTGCTCGTTCAGCAGACAGTTGTTGTTGAATGGCTATACCCGCTTTAATAGCATTTTCGGGTTTGCTAAATGACGCCATAATAGCATCACCAAGGGTTTTGATTATTTTACCTTTAAATTTTCGTATCACTGGAAAAAGTAGACGGTTGTGTCTATCAAGTAACATTCGAGCATCAATATCGCCCCGGCGCTCCCAGTGTCGTGTTGAGTGTTCAATGTCTGAAAATAAAATAGTAATTTGTCTTCGAGACTTTTTGATGACTTCGATGGTACTTTTATCTGTTAACATTGTACTTTATTAAAATCTCACGCTTCAAGGATACGACAATGCCACACATACAAAGTCTTCTACTATTATGTTTACTGGGGCTGTTTAGTGCATGCTCAACAACGGCAAAAGGACCAGTAACTAATAAAGAATATAAGGTGCAAATGGGCGGCTGGCAAGATATGGATGAATATAATCGTGTCCGAGAGAAAGCAGTGAATGATAAAGAGCGTACTGAAGATGATGTAATCGACTGTAATGTTGTTGATTGCCCTGAAATGATTCGTAAAAACGGGGCTGAATGATTAGTCGTTAGCCGTAAATCGCAAATCAAAAGCCGCAGCGCCAGCAGCGCATTAAGGCTCAAGACTAGCAACTACGGAGTTTTTAAGCTTTACCCTGCAACTGTAAAAGAATTTCTTCATTTTCCAGTGTAGACGTATCCGATGTGATTTCTTCACCTCGCGCAATATTACGCAATAAACGACGCATAATTTTCCCCGAGCGTGTTTTTGGCAAATTATCTGAGAAACGAATCTGGTCTGGCTTGGCAATGGCGCCAATCTGTTCACCTACCCAGGCACGTAGTTCCTGAGTGAGTTCCTCATCAATACCACCCTCAGGGCGCTCGCCATGTAACACTACATAGGCAAAAATAGCCTCACCTTTTATATCGTGGGGGTAACCCACAACAGCCGCTTCGGCTACTCCCTTGTGGGCAACCAGTGATGATTCAACCTCCATCGTGCCAAGGCGGTGCCCTGAAACATTCAAAACGTCGTCAATACGGCCCATAATCCAGAAATAACCATCCGCATCTTTACGCGCCGAATCACCCGCCAGATAATACTTGCCTCCAAATTTAGGCCAGTAGGTATCTATGTAGCGCTGGTCATCGCCCCAGACCGTGCGTAACTGGGAAGGGAATGGCTTTTTAATAACCAGAAAACCGCCTTTGTTTGCCTGGGTGATGCTATTGCCTTCTTCATCAACAACATCCGCATCTATTCCCGGTAAAGCGAGAGTGCATGAGCCGGGTTTAGCCGCGACTACGCCGGGAAGAGGGGCGATCATATTTGCGCCGGTTTCTGTTTGCCACCAGGTATCAACAATGGGGCAGCGTTCTTTACCTATGACTTCGTGATACCAGATCCAGGCTTCAGGATTAATGGGTTCACCAACCGTTCCTAACAGGCGTAATGAAGATAAGTCATACTGATTAGGGTAGTCATCTCCCTGTTTCATTAATGCGCGAATTGCCGTGGGAGCGGTATAAAATATAGATACCTTATGATCCTCGACCATTTTCCAGAAACGGCCAGGATCAGGTATGGTGGGTGCACCTTCATATATGACAATAGTGCCACCTGCTGCAAGGGGGCCGTAAGCCACATATGTATGTCCAGTAATCCAGCCCACATCTGCAGTGCACCAGAAAATATCGTTGTCTTTTAGGTCAAATACCCATTTATTTGTAAGTACGGAGCCTAGCAGGTAACCCGCACTAGAATGTTGTATGCCCTTGGGTTTACCGGTTGAGCCAGATGTATAAAGTAAAAATAAAGGGTGTTCAGAGTTAACCCATTCAGGCTCGCACTCGGTACTTGTTCCGTCAATAGCATCATGCCACCAGATATCCCGATCTGACTTCATAGTAATATCGTGTTTGGTGCGTTGATAAACAATAACTGACTCAATTGTTGGACAACCACCGTCTAATGCTTTATCAGCGGCGGCTTTTAATTCAACAATTTTTCCACCACGGGTGCCACCATCTGCTGTAATTACCATTTTTGCACCGGCATCATTGATGCGGTCGCGCAGTGAGTCAGCGGAAAAACCACCAAATACAACGGAGTGTATGGCGCCTATGCGAGCACAGCCCTGCATAGCAATAACGGCTTCTGGCGTCATGGGCATGTAAATAACAACCCGGTCACCAGATTTAATGCCCTGATCTTTTAGAGCGTTGGCAAACTGGTTAACTTCATTGCCGAGTTGTTGGTAGGAAATATGCCGTGTATCACCTTTTTCGCCTTCAAATATAATGGCTGTTTTATCAGCCTTGTCAGATAAGTGACGGTCTATGCAGTTGACTGAGACATTGAGTTTACCGTCTGCAAACCATTTAAAGTGCGGTGCTTTACTGTCATCCAGTACTTCGGTGAAAGGAGTGTGCCAATCCAGCATGTCCCGGGCCTGATCAGCCCAGAAGCCTTCGTAATCGTCTTCAGCCGCTTTATATAAGGCATCAAATTTGGCCTGATTGATAACCGCATTATCAGCAAATTCGCTAGAGGGTGGAAACTGTCGTTCCTCGATTAGAACGGAATCTATATTGTTATCGGACATGCTCACTCCATTTTCATTTTGTGCTTTTCTTTCGTACAGGAAGGATACCTTAGAAAATAGCGCAAATGAAGGTATAGTCCAATTTCATTTTGATTATCTTATGCTGGTTATGATGTTATCAACCCGTAGTGGTTTGTTTAAGTTGTATGCTTAAAAATCAGATACTATTCAAAAAATTAATAGCCGGATTCTTCGATTCAGCATTTAATGGCATAATAGAATTTTTAATACACAGCAGGTTTAAAAATGTTTCATTCAAGCAGGGGCATATTCGCTTTCTTTATTGTCGTTTTGACATCAGTGCAGGCGTTTACTGAGGTGCTAGCAGATCCTGTAGAGCCTTTAGAATTGCAAAAAATTATGCAGAGCATGGGTAAAAATATGCAGCTTATTACCGATGGTATTTCCAGAGAGGACTGGGGACTGGTAGAAAAAACGGCACCATTGATAGCAAATCATCCACAACCACCTATATTTGAGAAAATGAAAATATTCGCTTATATCAATACAGATATGGGGGCCTTTAAAAGTTTTGATGAAAAAACTCATGAGGCGGCGAAAATACTAGGAAAGACAGCTGCCAGTAAGGACGGTCATGCAATAATTGCAGATTTTGCAACCTTGCAAGATACCTGTTTAATGTGTCATGAGCGCTTTCGTAAGCCCTTTAGAAAATATTTTTATGATATAGATGAGTAAGTTAGTTTTTATTTTTTCAAGAGTTTTGTTTCTTACTAGTGTGTTAAGCGGAAATTTATTTTTATGAACAAATTAACTCGTTGGTTAGGCCGTTATCTTGATGCCCCGTTAAGAAACTATAAAGCGGTATCAACTAGTCCATCGGGTTTACTGTCGAGTATATTGAAACCCGGTGATGTCTTACTGGTTGAAGGTGATACGCGTATAAGCGTAGCTATTAAATATTTGACCCAGTCAACCTGGTCACATGCTGCTATTTATGTGGGTAATGTCTTTCAGGAAACAGGTGAAGAAGCGGCCGTGTTGATCGAAGCTGATATTGAAAAGGGTGTGATTATTGTGCCTTTATCAAAATATGAAAAAATGCATACTCGAATTTGCAGGCCTGAAAATTTATCAGATGTAGACAGTAAAAAGCTGGTTGATTTTGTTGTTGAGCGAATTGGTTATCAATATGATATGAAAAATATTATCGATCTTGCACGGTATTTATTACCCACACCACCTGTGCCCGTTAGCTGGAGAAGGAGAATGATCGCTCTGGGCAGTGGCGACCCTACTCGAGCCATTTGTTCGACTTTAATTGCACAGGCATTTCAGTCGATCTGTTATCCCATATTACCTGACGCAGAGAAACAGGAGAAAAATCGTACAGGACATATAGAGCGGGAAATTATGCATATACGTCACTATAGTTTATATACTCCTCGTGATTTTGATATTTCTCCTTATTTTGAAATCATTAAACCAAGTCTGATAAATGGTTTTAATTATAAAAATATAAACTGGTCAGAAAAAAGTTGTAAAAGCACGCTGTAATAATTACAGATTACCTGTTTTAGTTAAAGGTAGCTGCCAGTTTTCTATAGCCCATTGCCAGAAGTCTTCCAGAGATGCCTGTGAAAGTTCTACTGGCGGGTTCTGGCCAAGAAAATCAAGACACTCAACTAATAAATGTACATTTGCAATATCACCTATGCCTTTAGCCCCGGTTTGTTTGCTTAGTTTGTCACCGTTTTGATGAACGATTAAAGGGAAGTGAGCATAATGTGGTTGCGAGTATTTTAGGCTTTGTTGAAGAAAAAGTTGCCGCGAAGTTGAATCCAGTAAATCTGCACCTCGAACTATATGATTGATATTTTGATAGGCATCATCTACGACTACCGCTAATTGATATGCAAATAAACCGTCTCTGCGGCGAATTATAAAATCGCCCAAATCATTTTTTAAATTTTGCGTGTTTTGGCCAAGTATTTCATCATTAAAGCTATAATTTGTATCGGGGCTTTTAATTCGAATAGCGTACTCATCAGCTTTGAAATTAGAGAAATGATTGTTTATACAATAACCTGGATAAATCATACCAAGTTGCCCGCTTGTGATTTTTCCAAGTCGTGCCTTCTCTTTTAAACTTTTTCTACTACAGGTGCAGGGGTAAATCTGTTGTTGTTTTGAGAGTATATCAAGGGCTTCTGTATATGCGTCTTTGCGTGTTGCCTGGAAAAGTACGTTTTCATCCCATTCAAACCCAAACGCCTCGAGACTGTGTAATATGGAATCTGCCGCACCTTTTACATTGCGTAATTCGTCCACATCTTCCATGCGCACTAACCACTGACCATTATTTTTTTTTGCTTCTAAATAACTGGCGATAGCTGCAACTAGAGAGCCTTTATGTAAAGGGCCTGTAGGAGACGGGGCAAAGCGGCCTCTGTATATGGGTGTTTGTTGTTGCATTGTAGGAAGCAAAAAAAATATTATGGACGCAAAAATAAAGCGTTTTTATTTTCTTTTTCTATTATCTCCAGACGTAAAAAAGCCGGGTAAACCCGGCTTTTTAAAAATAGGCCTATTTGCCCTTGTTTTGTTTTTCTTTGATTTCATCAAGACTTTTGCAATCGATACACTGTGTTGCAGTCGGGCGGGCTTCTAATCGGCGTATACCAATTTCAACACCACAGGTTTCGCAATAACCATATTCACCTGTATCCACTTCATTCATTGATTCATCAATTTTCTTAATCAGTTTGCGTTCACGATCACGGGTGCGTAATTCAAGGCTGAATTCTTCTTCCTGTGAAGCGCGATCAGCAGGATCAGGAAAATTTGCTGCATCGTCTTTCATGTGACCCACCGTGCGGTCAACTTCCTGCATCAGCTCGTCTTTCCATGCATTTAAAATGTTACGGAAATGCTCAAGCTGTTTCTCATTCATGTATTCTTCGCCCTTTTTCTCTTTATAGGGCTTAAAACCGTGTATAGGTGCCGTGTTTGTTGGCATCGAAAATCTCCGATTATTTAATCTGGTGTGATTACCACACATTGTATTCTATATAAAATGACAGACCTGTATGGAAGCTAGTCAATAAAACACGATAATTTACCTGTATTTTATGTATTTTGCGAGTCTTAATATTGAGAATGTTAGTTTTTTCTCAATTCCTTCCAGTTTTAGGAAAAACTGACCAATAATTATTCTACTCGGCTGGTGACTTTCCCCTTGTTGAATTCGCTGGTGATTTTGTCACCTTTGCGTAATTGTCGTGCATTGGTTACCGTTTCACCATTTGCATCGCGAGTGATGCTGTAACCACGGGATAATGTATTCAATGGGCTGACCGCCTGCATTGTTCGTGACAAATTGGCAAGCTGCTGCATTTTATTTTCAATATTCTGTTCAGATGAATAAACGAGCCGGCTGCTCAAATCTTCAAGCTGGATTTTCTGGTAGTCAATAAACTGGTCTGGACGATTGCTCAACAGGCTTTGCATATTGTATTTTAAGTCGTGTTTTTTCTCATTGATGATAACCTGAAAAGCGGACTGTAGATTATTCGTTAAATCATCTAGTTGCTGGATTTGCTGCATAAGCTGGCTGTTAGGATGCTGTGTCTTAAGCCGGGTCTGTAACCATTTAGACTGGTCATTTAAACGGCTCAGTTCGGTTTGCATCAGGCGTATGAGCTGGCGTTGAAACGATTGCAGCTTATGTAAGTAGGTTTGCTGGTTAGGGCTCACGAGTTCAGCCGCAGCTGAAGGTGTAGCGGCTCTATGATCAGCGGTGAAATCAGCAATCGTTACATCAACTTCATGACCCACACCACTGATGACCGGAACGTCACAAAGCACAATTGCACGGGCAACCTGTTCCTCATTGAATGCCCATAGGTCTTCTAATGAACCACCACCTCTCACTAATAATATAACATCGCATGTTTTGCTTTTCGACGCTCTATACAGCGCTTTTGAGATTTCTGGGGCGGCTTTTTCGCCTTGAACGGCTACCGGGTAAACCTGAACGGGGATAGAGGGAAATCGACGACCTAAAACACTTAAAACATCACGAATAGCTGCGCCGGTACCCGAAGTTATGACAGCTATGCATTTTGGTAATTCTGGTATGGGTTGTTTGAGTGATTCGTCAAACAGGCCTTCTTTGGCAAGGCGTGTTTTCAGTTCCTCAAATTCTCGTCGTAAAGCACCATCACCGGCTTCTTCCATGTGCTCCGCCACAAGCTGAAATTCACCCCTGGCTTCATATAAGCCTACTTTTGCACGAATCAGTATTTGCTGGCCATTGCATGGTTTAAATCTTAGTAACTGTTTGCGCCCTTTAAACATTGCGCAGCGTACCTGGGCTTTAGCGTCCTTCAATGTAAAATAAATATGACCTGAGGCGGGTTCTGCGAGATTGGATATTTCACCCTCTATCCAGAGCAGGGGAAACTGACTTTCCAGTAATCCACGAATAGTGCGGTTTAATTCTGAAACACTATAAACAGTGCGCTCTTTGTTTTCGGTGTTTGGCATGGGAGGGATCTTAATCTGTATTGCGGGATAAGCCAAGATGGAAGTCCTAAGTTGTAACTCCAGGCAGTGCTCCTGCGGAGCGGTATTTTTTCTTGTGTCGTTACCTCTGTTTTTGAATTAGGGCTAAAGACTTACGACCGGGTTATAAAAAGAGGGGAGACTTCCGTGGGAGAGCTGTTTCTTAATGATGTAAACAAATGTCAGGGCGAAAAAAAACCGGGCTAGCTACAGACCCGGTTTGATTTTTAGCTTGTTTGACCTGATTTATAAATCTATCTAGGGCCTGCGTTAGCCTCTTCTATAGATTGTGCCAAAGCCATATCGCCCTGACGTTTAGCTTTATTGGCTAGTTTGATGGCTGTTTCAAAGTCACCTTTTTTAGCCGCTTTATCAGCTTTTTTCAGTATTTTTCCACTGTCGCGCCATATATAATTGGCTTGAGCAGCCGCTTTAAGTGATTTATTGGCATTGATCAAAGCTGTATTGTAGCCAGCTTTGGTTGCAGCAACAGCGTTATCTGAAGTGCCATAACTAGCGCATCCAGAGAGTAGTACAAATGCCAGCGCAAGGCCGGCATAGAGTTTAGCGTGGTTCATAAATAACCTCATAATTGTTTTTTTTATATTAGATTTCCCTATTTTCCAAAATCCCTGTCTGATTTTGTAATCAGTGGAAGGATTGTAACTCACAGTTGGCGGGATACAAGTGTATTTTGTCGGTAGTTTGTAATCTAAATCATGTGTAAATTTGAGATGAATTATTCAGTGTTTTCTTATATAATCGTTCGATTAACCAGACCAGACAGGAGCCGATATGCGAATTACCCAGGAAGCACTAACTTTTGATGATGTGCTGCTGATTCCCGCCCACTCTACGGTCCTGCCCAATGATGTTTCACTGGGTACTCAGATTACTCGAGATATTAAACTCAATATACCCCTTATATCTGCTGCGATGGATACTGTAACTGAAGCCAGGCTGGCAATTGCTATAGCTCAGGAAGGCGGTATCGGTATATTGCATAAAAATATGTCGATAGAGCTACAGGCGAATAATGTTACTAAAGTAAAAAAATACGAATCTGGCGTAATCAGTGATCCGATCACGGTTTCACCTGATACCACTATTCGTGAAGTTGCTGAATTAACCGCTAGAAATAGAATCTCCGGTTTACCTGTTTTAGAAGGCAAGAATCTGGTGGGTATTATTACTTCACGTGATCGTCGTTTTGAAACAGATTTAGATAAACCCGTTTCAAGTGTGATGACTCCAAAAGAACAGTTAGTAACCGTAAAAGAAGGCGTAGGGCAAAAAGAAGTTCAGGCGCTTTTACATAAACATCGAATTGAAAAAGTACTGGTTGTGAATGATGACTTCCAGTTACGCGGCATGATCACCGTGCGTGATATGCAAAAATCTGATGATTTCCCAATAGCCTGTAAAGATGATCTGGGTCGTTTGCGAGTTGGTGCGGCGGTAGGTACCGGTGCGGATACAGAAGATCGTGTTGCCGCTTTAGCTGAAGCTGGTGTTGATGTGATTGTTGTTGATACTGCACATGGCCACTCTCAGGGTGTGCTGGATCGTGTTAAGTGGGTTAAGGCAAACTACCCTAAGGTTCAGGTTATTGGTGGCAATATCGCTACCGCGAAAGCGGCACGTGATTTAGTTGATGCAGGTGCGGATGCTGTGAAAGTGGGCATTGGCCCGGGTTCTATCTGTACTACACGTATTGTTGCCGGTGTAGGTGTGCCGCAAATTTCAGCAGTAAATAATGTTGCAAAAGAGCTAGAAGGCACGGGTGTACCACTAATTGCTGATGGTGGTATTCGTTTTTCAGGTGACATAGCTAAAGCCATGGCAGCAGGAGCGCATTGCGTTATGTTGGGTGGTTTGTTAGCCGGCACTGAAGAAGCACCGGGTGAAGTTATTTTATTCCAGGGGCGTTCTTATAAGGCTTACCGTGGCATGGGTTCTATTGCTGCTATGGAGCAGGGATCTAGCGATCGTTACTTCCAGGATAAAGATGCAGGTGCTGAGAAATTAGTGCCAGAAGGCATTGAAGGTCGAGTTCCATTCAAGGGCCCGATGTCAGCCATTATTCACCAGCTTATTGGCGGTATTCGCTCAAGTATGGGGTATGTTGGTTGTGCAAATCTGGAAGAAATGCGCACTAAACCCGAGTTTGTTCGTATCTCTGGTGCAGGCATGAAAGAGTCACACGTACACGACGTGACCATTACTAAAGAAGCACCTAATTACCGAACGTAGTAACTCAGCTTACCCCTGGCTGATTTCATATCTTCGTTAAAAAATGGACATTTACGGCTCTACTATCAAGTCCGTAAACTCACATTTTTTGCCTGGATCTGAAGCCAGCCAGAGGCAACCTGAGTCACTACACCGAGTTAGAAAAAGAAGAAATTTTTTAAACTTGATGCGGAGACTCAGAGAATTTAGTAGATTAGTTAGCCACCATTCCCTTATGCCTCTAGCGTGAATTCAGTAACTTTGACGAACTTAATGTCTCTGGATTCTCAACATAAACATTCGAGAATGACATAACAATCATCTTCTTTGTTTTCTCCGCGTTAAATTATTTATTAAGATAATTACATGACATCACAAAATATTCATACAGATCGTATTTTAATTCTCGACTTCGGTTCTCAATATACTCAACTCATCGCTCGACGTATTCGTGAAGCCGGTGTTTATTGTGAGTTATATGCATGGGATGTAAGTGACGAAGATATTAAAGCGTTTAAACCTAAAGGCATTATTTTATCTGGTGGCCCAGAATCTGTTACCGAGGGTGAGTCACCACTTGCACCGGAGATAGTTTTTGAATTAGGTATTCCGGTATTAGGTATCTGTTACGGCATGCAGACCATGACTGCTCAACTGGGTGGTAAGGTTGAAAATGCTGACCATCATGAATACGGTTACGCAAAAGTTCGTGCCCGTGGACATACCGCTTTATTAAAAGATATTGAAGATCATATCACCGATGAAGGTTATGGCATTCTGGATGTATGGATGAGTCATGGTGACCGAGTTGTTGATTTGCCTGAAGGTTTTAAATTAATGGCTTCAACAGACTCTGCACCAGTTGCAGGAATCGCCAATGAAGAAAAACATTTTTATGGTGTGCAGTTTCATCCAGAAGTAACTCATACCAATCAAGGTCAAAGAATTATTGAGCGCTTTGCTCACGATATTTGTGGCTGTGGCAATTTATGGACTGCCGATAATATTGTTGATGATTCGATTAAAAAAATTAACGAATTAGTTGGTGAAGATGAAGTTTTATTAGGTCTATCCGGTGGTGTTGATTCATCAGTTGTGGCGGCCTTATTGCATCGTGCGATCGGTGATCGTTTAACCTGCGTTTTTGTTGATAATGGTTTATTACGTTATCATGAAGGCGACCAGGTAATGAAAATGTTTGCCGATCACATGGGTGTAAAAGTGATTCGTGTGGATGCGGAAGATCGATTCCTGACTGCATTAAAAGGTAAGACAGACCCGGAAGATAAGCGAAAAATTATTGGTAATTTATTTGTAGATATTTTTGAAGAAGAATCTGCAAAATTAAAAAATGCAAAATGGTTAGCGCAGGGTACGATTTATCCAGATGTAATTGAGTCTGCAGGTTCTAAAACGGGTAAAGCCCATTTAATTAAATCACACCACAATGTAGGCGGCCTGCCCGATTACATGAAGTTAAAACTGTGTGAGCCATTACGTGAACTGTTTAAAGATGAAGTGCGTGAAATTGGTGTCGAATTAGGTCTGCCATATGACATGGTTTACCGTCATCCATTCCCGGGGCCGGGTTTAGGTGTTCGTATTCTGGGTGAAGTTAAAAAAGAATATGCTGATACTCTGCGTTTAGCTGATCACATCTTTATTGAAGAATTATATAAACATGATTTGTACCACGGTGTGTCTCAGGCATTTACGGTTTTTCTTCCGATTAAATCTGTTGGTGTAACCGGAGATGGCCGACGTTATCAGTGGGTAGTTTCATTACGTGCAGTTGAAACAATTGATTTCATGACAGCTCGTTGGGCGCATTTACCGTATGATTTTCTTGATCTGGTTTGCCGTCGCATAGTAAATGAGGTGGATGGTATTTCACGTGTTGTTTATGATATTACGGGTAAGCCTCCCGGAACTATTGAATGGGAATAATGATTTGCCACAGAGGCACTGAGCTCGCAGAGAAAAGAATTGTATTAAATAAAACCTCTGTGTCCTCAGTGCCTTTGTGGCAAAGACGCTTTTAATAATGTCTTTTTCTCACGAATACTGGATGCGACGTGCTATTCAGTTAGCGCAAAAAGCCGCTGATGAAGATGAAGTGCCGGTAGGTGCAATCATCGTGAAAGAGAATCAACTCATAGCAGAAGGCTGGAATCAGCCAATACAATCACATGACCCTTCAGCACATGCTGAAATTATGGCTATTCGAAATGCGGGTCAGGTTTTAAATAATTATCGTTTAATTGATACAACTCTGTATGTCACTTTGGAACCCTGTTCGATGTGTGTAGGTGCAATGATTCATGCAAGAGTAGGGCATTTGGTTTTTGGAGTAGCAGATTTAAAAACAGGTGCTACTGGAAGTGCAATTGATTTAATTCATTCACCTGTTCATAACCATAAAGTAGATGTTACAAGTGGTGTGCTTGAAGAAGAATGCAAGCTGTTGTTACAGAATTTTTTTAAGCAAAAAAGAAATAGAAGCAAGAATAAATAATATCTTTTTTATCAATGAATTTAATCATAATCATGAATGTTTAAAGGATCTACAGATTTTGTTGTAGTCTTTATGTATCAAGAAGGCTACGAGCTTTGTTAAGGAGTTCGGTACTTTTATAAGGTTTTCTTAACTGATTATCAATTAAATCACTATCAATGTTATCACTAGATTGCTCGTCATTAAAACCGCTGGCAATTAAAATTTTAATTTGGGGGTATTGTTTTTTCATTTCTGTAATTAGTTGATAGCCATCCATGGTAGGCATTACCATATCAGTAAGTACAAGATCAATGGAGTTGTTTTTAAGTATTTCTAATGCGGCTAGCCCATTTTCTGCACAAAATATACTATAACCCTGAGAGTTTAATATATCACTTGCCAGATTTCGTAGAGCGGGTTCATCATCGACAATTAGTATCGTTTCGTTTCCATTATTTTGCTTATGAGTTTTCTTTTCAGTGATCTCTATAGTCGAATTGCTATCAGCAAGGTGACGAGGAAAGTAAATTGAAAATGTCGCACCCTGGCCCTGAATAGAGTTAACTGTAATTGCACCTTTCGATTGTTGTATAAACCCATATACCTGACTCAGACCAAGTCCGGTACCGCTTTCTCCTTTTGTACTAAAAAAAGGTTCAAAGATTTGCTCTTTGATTTGAGCGCTTATACCGCTGCCTGTATCAGTAACAGTTAACTTTACATGCTCACCAGTTTCCAGAGATAGTTTTACTGCTTCAGAAGGTGTTATGTTTAAATTTGTGGTTTCAAATGTAAGACTGCCATTATCAGGCATAGCGTGCATTGCATTGATGCTTATGTTCAAAATTGCGTCTGCTAACATTTCAGGGTCTACAAAAACAGGCCATAACTGATCGGATAATTTTAAATTTAGTGTTATTTTTGCGGTTAGTGTTTTTTCCAGCATATGCTGGTTTTGTAATATTAATTCATTGATATTTATAGTATGTGCATCTGAAGGGCGTTTTCTTGAAAAATCAAGTAGTTTTGATGTCAGTGTTTTAGCGCGCTCTCCTGCCTTTATAATATGAGATACATAAGCATTATCTTTTTCGTTTTCGAGCTTTTCCTGCAGTAATTCAGCGTAACCAATCATTATGCCCAACATGTTATTAAAGTCGTGGGCTATGCCGCCGGTTAATTTACCCAGGGCTTCCATTTTTTGACTACGTCGTAACTTTTGCTCTGCTTCTACACGGGCAGTGATTTCTCTGGACAGCATTATAAAATTTTTGAGTGGTGTTTTCGAAGGTTTAAGTGCTGTGGATAATTCAAACCAGTGATCAGTATCATTAAGTTCAAGGTGAATTATCTGCCCCTGAGAAACCCCGTTTTCAGCCGCTTCAATTAATGCTGAATGAACTTCTTTTGCGGCGTGTTCAGGTAACATGTCATTAATTAGATTACCTAACAATAGTGCTTTCTGGGAGGCAAGAAGTTCTTCATCACTTGCCCAGATATTAATATAACGGCCTTCTTCATTGAGTTCAAATAGTAGATCAGGTATGGCTTTTAGAGTGGCTGCAAAATCCGCATTAGCTTTATGTAATGCATCTATGGCCTGATGTCTTTCGGTAATATCTCTGGCGACACCCAGTAAGCCGATTATCTCCCCACTGGAATTTCTCAATGGTAATTTACGAGTATCAAATATTCGGATTTCATCGTTAACATTTGCAGGGTCATTAGTGTTATGCAAACTTTTTCCTGATAGAGCCAGCTTGTCATCATGAATAAAACCCCTGATGCCTTTTTCCTCATTACCCATTACCAGTTCAGGGTCCCAGCCATTTTCTATGTCAGTGTTGCCATACATATCCTCACGTTTCTTACCGACAGCATCAGCAAGTGCCTGATTACACAGGATTGTTTGTAATTGAGTATTTTTAACAAAGATTAAATCAGGAGTAGAATTAATAACATTATCTAACAATGAAACCGTTTTTTCTAATTCGTCTTTTGCGAGTTGACGATCTGTAATATCAAACAAAGTAACAAGATGTATATGTTTATATGATTCAGTAATGGATGTTGCAGATGCGATAATGCGACGTAAACTATTATCTTTACATCTGATTTTTAATTCAATGGGCTCAAACGGGTTGCCAGAGTCGATGGCAATATTTAGATGTTGCAACCATGTGTCATTAACCCAGGAGCGATACTCATCATCAGGATAGGCTTTTGGCCACCAGTCTTCTAATGTTGGTATATCGGATAAATCGTAACCAAAGGTCTTAGTAAATGCAGGGTTTAAGTAAACGATATTCTGTTCATCATCATTCAGAGCATAGGGTACGGGTGATGCATTAATGATACTTTGAAACTGAACTCCAAAGTCATCCAGGCAGGTATTAGGTTTGTGCTGAGGCGATTCTTGCGGGTTGTTTAGACTCGAACGGGTTTTATTTAACTCAAACTCAAGTCGAGCAATTTTTTCCTGTGCAGCGGCTAGTTGATTTGTTAGTGTTTCATTCGTCTCAGATTTTATATCACTCACGTCTGATTTCCTATCGATAGCTATCCAGAATATGGCTTACTTTGGGATGCTGCTTGAAAAATTAGAAAGCTTCAATCTAGCAGTATAGTTTAATATTATACTGCAGGTATTAAAAAACTGAATATTCGACGCACATTTTTTGAAAATTATAAAATCTTGATCTGGATACTTCATTATCCTTTAGAGCCCGTCGTACCAGCATGCTCTTAGCTGGTAGCCAGTGTCTTTATTCTTATAACTCATCCAGAAAATTAAATGTCTACACAGTGTCCACAGACATGTATTAGTAATTATTAAAGCTTACGTACGCGGAAGTTTGTGTCAGAGTCTTTTAATAGAGAAATGCCTGAACCGGCGGATTGTGAAAATACATCAAATACAACGTAAAAAATAACAGGGATAGACCACGATTAATTACAGTAGTTGTCGATCAACCGTGGTCCGTTCCAGAGCAATAATCCAGAGTAATAATTCCAGAGTAATAATTCCAGAGTAATAGTTCCAGAATATTACTGTTCCCTAATAGGTTAACACGGTCGTGTTATCAGCAAATAGTGCTTCCAGCGTACCTGTGAATTTAACCCCGTCGATGACCTCATTTTGTTTTATTCCAGCAACATTTTTCATACACATTTTGCAGAGAATGACCTGGCCACCAGATTTCATGAAGCCCTGTAACATTTCGGGTATAGTTTTACCGTTTGTATATCTATTCTGCGGGATATTTTTATCTACCCATCTAACACCTTGCGCACTTAAAAATATCGTTACCTTAATATCTCCAGTACTCAATACCTTGTTACTGATACTGACGGCCATAGCGGCACGGTCGAGATCATCAGAGATTAAATTAACAAAAAGTTTTTTATCATCATCGCCTGCAAACGTAACAGCGTTAATGCCGAAGTAGAGAAAGATGAGTAATACTAAAGAGAGCGTTTTTTTCATTATTAAGTCCAGTTTAATTACTATGATTATATTGAATGATTCATTGTTAACTTTTAACAGTTTATGAGTATTTGGCGCAATGATATTTGTCATGTATCAACACGATATAATAATGGGGACAGATGAATATCCAATGGTATCCAACGGGGGCATGGGAACGAGATTGAATGATTAAAAATAAAAGTCTCTGGTTCCCGGTTAGAGGCATGCTGGGATGACGATATATTGAATTTACTTACCAAATCGTAGATTAATGATTTTTATACTAACTTCATTTCCCCAGGAGAGATGTGCAGTTGCAGAGTTTAAGTTGTGTATTCCTGGATGGCTTTCAGGTAACTATTAAATCTTAGTTGTGAAATTTTACCATCTTTTAGTGCTTGCTGAATTGCGCAGCCGGGTTCATGTTGGTGGCTACAATTTGAAAATTTACAGTGACCTATGTATTTTTTTAATTCAATGTAACCGTGAAGTATGTCTTCAGTTGTTGAATTCCATAAGCCGAAGTCACGTACACCGGGTGAGTCAATTAGAATGCCGCCTTCAGGTAAGGTGTAGAGTGTTGAGCTGGTTGTTGTATGTGTGCCTTCTCCGCTTGCGACAGAAAGCTCACCGACGCGAATATTTAATTCTGGCATCAGGTGGTTAATTAAAGATGATTTACCCACACCTGATAAACCAACAAAAATACTGGTGTGAGATTGAAGTGTTTCTAATAAATCGTCAAAACCACAATCAGTTACTTTGCTGGAAGTGATAACTTTATAACCGATATCCTGATAATCTTTTACCAGTTTCGTAATATTGTCTTTGTTTTTATCTTCCAGAAGGTCGATTTTATTGATGAGAATGATTGGTGTGGCCGGCAGGTTTTCTGCGGCAATTAAGTAACGGTCAATTAGATAAGGTTTGGGCTCTGGCTGTACCGCAGAGACAATAATGATCTGGTCTATATTGGCAGCCATGGGTTTGAGTTTGCCACCAAAACCCGGTTTCTGTAACAGTGACTGGCGCTCTTCAACGGCTACAACAACCCCTTCATTATTATCTGCGAGTGCAGCTTGCCAGATTACCTGATCACCACAAACCAGTGCCCCCAGGTTTCGCCTGGCAACACAGCGGTGTAATTTTTTTTCTTTGTCTTCAACTATTAAAGCACGGCCATAGTTGGTGATAACCAGACCAGATTGTTCAGCACCAAGCCCTTGCTGTGAAAGTTTATCTGATTTTTCCTGTTGATTATCGGCTACTTTTTCACGTCGTTTCTGTTGAATGTTTTTAATGCGTCGTTGTTGCTGGTCATTGATGCGTTTTTTTGCCATTATTTTAACGCTTATTTTGAACGCAAAAAAACGCAAGTTTTTTGTCATTCTGAACGAAGTGAAGGATCTGATTTAGTGCATATTCAGGATGGAGTATGTGACTAGATCCTTTGGCTTCGTTCAGCACGGCATTTAATGCAGGTGTGTAATGCATCTGCTTAGGTAAGTTTAAAATTTGTAATAACGTTCATTTAAAAATTCAACAACAGATGTAGTTTCTGGTTGTGACCATTCAGCTTTTGCCGCACCTTTCATGCAATTGTCTACCTGGTGCTCAAGTGCCGACATGGTTTTTACCATGCGATCTTCACGGCTATAAACTTTATCGCTGTGACAGCTGATGCATTTTTTATCGTGTAAATCTTTGCCATTGGGGTGCTTGTCATCTGCTGCATAAAGGTTTGTAGTCAGACTCAAAAAAAGGCCAAGTAAAAGAAAGTGAATTGTTTTTTTCATATTTATTTCTCTTTTTTAAATTATTAGTGGTTTGCCAAATGCGCGATTCGAACTGGCGCAGGGGGGTGGCTGTCATAAAATGCTGAATACAAAGGGTCCGGCGTAAGTGTATTGGCGTTTTCTTTATAAAGATTTACCAGAGCGTGTATTAAGTATTTTGCCTCTGATTGTTCAGCGGCATAGTCATCGGCTTCAAACTCATTTTTACGTGAAAACATGCTCATAATCGGGCTAAGTAAAAATGTAAATACCGGTGTTACTATTGTAAATAGTAATAATGCCATATAGGTTGATGAAGTGCTAACGCCAAGTGAGTTATAAAACCATTCGGCTTTCATTAACCAGGCTAGTATTGCCAGGCCAATAAATGTGGTCGCAAATGAAATAGCCATACCTTTAACAATATGTTTACGTTTGAAATGGCCTAATTCATGAGCCAGAACTGCTTCGAGTTCATCATCACTTAGTGATTCAAGTAAGGTGTCATAAAATACAATACGTTTGTTTTTGCCGAAGCCTGAAAAGTAAGCATTACCATGGCTTGAGCGTTTTGATCCATCAATAACAAAAATACCGTCACTATTAAAACCACAGCGGTTTAACAGGCCAGTAATTCGGTTAAGTGTTTCACCTTCTTCCAGAGGTGAAAATTTATTAAAGATAGGCGCAATCCAGGTAGGGTAAGCCCAGGCTATAAAGAGACTGAAGCTGGTTAAAATAAGCCAGGCATAAACCCACCAGAACTGTAATTCAAATGCATGTTCCATTAACCATAAAACAACCCAGATTAATGGCACACCTAAAACCAGGGCAAGTGCAGCACCTTTAAACATATCAATAATAAATATTTTTAGTGTGGTGCGATTAAATCCAAATTTTTCTTCTATTACAAATGTGCTGTAAAGGGAAAAGGGCAGGTCAAGTAATGATGAAATTAACATCATACTGAGGATAACCAGTATACCGGTATAGATTGGGCTTAGTTCATAACCCCGAGCGAACTGGTCGAGTAACTCCAGACCGCCACCAAATGTCCAGACTAACAAAATAGCCGCATCATATATCAGGGGTAAACGACCAAATTTAACTTTAGTTGAGGTGTAATCAGCGGCTTTCTGATGTTCTTCAAGCGTTATCTTTTCACTGAAAGCATCGGGCACCTGGGCTCTATTTTTTTGAATATGAGATAGGTGACGTTGAGCTAGCCAGAATTTAACAACAATGGAGAGAGCAAAAAAAGCTAAAAATAGAACTGCAAAGTTGTGCATGTAAACCTCAAAGTATTAATTACATGTGATTATCGCTTTTCTAATAAAAATGTTCTACTGTGTATTTTGTAAGTTTGTATAAATAATTTAATTTTGGAGAAAACCATGCCCCAACCGGCAGCTAGAGTAAACGCGGAAAATCTGATCTGGATTGATCTTGAAATGACCGGTCTAGAGCCCTCCAGTGATGTAATTATTGAGATTGCCACGATTATTACCGATAAAGAACTTAATATATTGGCTGAAGGCCCGATGATAGCGGTGCATCAGAGTGATACCCAGTTAGATGGTATGGATGAATGGTGTACCAATCAGCATGGAAAATCGGGTTTAACACAAAGAGTAAAAGACAGTGCTTTTACCGATGCGGATGCTGAAAAACAGACCATTGAGTTTTTAAAGCAGTATGTACCAGCTGGAAAATCACCTATGTGTGGAAACAGTATTTGTCAGGATCGTCGATTTTTAGCTAATTACATGCCAGAGCTGGAAGAGTTTTTTCATTATCGTAATCTGGATGTGAGCACACTTAAAGAGTTAGCGGCACGCTGGGCACCTGATGTAGCGAAAGGTTTTATGAAAGATTCATCACACCTGGCGATGGATGATATTAAAGATTCGATAAATGAGCTGGTTTATTACCGTGAGCATGTTTTGAAAATTTAAAGGCATTTGCGGGCAATATACTTTTGCTTTAATTCTCAATCGGTGTGTCGCTCCGATTCCCCCACTCACTCCAGGACCCCGGGTAACCTCTGACCTTCTCATAACCCAGGTATTTCAGCATTAAGTAAGACAGCGCCGAGCGGTGATGGCTTTGACAATAAACGATTATTTCCTTGTCCTGAGTCAGGCCCAGTTCATCTAACATAGGTTGTAGTTTTTCTTTAGATAACAGGCGGTAGTTTGCTTTTTCATCCATTGCCTGTGTCCATTCAAAGTGTTTTGCACCGGGAATGCGACCTGTTTTTTGAGCGTATTTTGCTGAGCCGGTATATTCGTCAATGCTACGGGCATCGAGTAATCCGACTTTATTATCCTGAAGGCTATTTATTATATATTCAGTATCCGCGACTACCGGTTGCAGGTTGAAATCAACGTTATAGAACTCATTGGCGGGATTGGGTGTGCTAGTGACCGATTCATTACTAAGTGGAAATTTCTCACGGTACCAGGCAATTAAACCACCATTAAGCATGCTGGCTTTATTATGCCCCATGGCATGTAACGTCCAGATTAAACGCGCAGCTTTACCGCCACCTTCTTCATCATAAGCAACTATTTGAGTTTCAGGGGTGATGCCTAATGAATTGAGAATATGCTCAAACTGCTTTGTTTCAGGTAGAAGGCCGGTATAGGGTTGATTCATACCAACGATATGACCGTAATCTATAAACACGGCACTGGGTATATGGGCCTGAATATATTGTTTATGAGTGGATAGATCGACAATAAGTAAGTGTTTGTCGTTTTCAATAGAGTTCAGTTCTTCGGGTTCAATTACTAAAGGTAAGGGGGGAGTATTTGTCATGTGTATTAACTGTTCTGTGTATGGTTGGTTGAAGGTCTTCGCGGCAGGCGAAAACTATTTATCAAGGTGTCAGGATTGTGTTCACTGGATTATCATTCATTTGTAAATAGTCCAGGGTATAGTGCAAACCTCTGCTTTCTTTACGTTGCATAGCGCTACGAATAATTAAATCCGCGACTACGGCCAGATTACGAAGTTCCAGCAAATCAGAGGTTACGCGGAAGTTGCCATAGTATTCTTCTATTTCCAGTAATAATAAATCAACCCGCCGTTTGGCTCGCTGTAATCTTTTATCAGTGCGCACAATGCCAACATAATCCCACATGAAACGTCTGAGTTCATCCCAGTTATGGGAAACAACAACTTCCTCGTCAGAGTTGGTTACCCGGCTTTCATCCCAGGCTTTTATTATGTCCCATTGGTATTTGTTATTTTCATTATCTGTTATGTGTTTCGCCGCAGCTCTGGCATATACGAGGCACTCAAGTAGTGAATTGCTAGCCATACGGTTAGCACCGTGTAGTCCTGTAAAGGCTGTTTCACCAATAGCATATAAATTTTCAATATCGGTTTGGCCGTGCAGGTCAGTCATTACACCACCACAGGTGTAGTGAGCAGCAGGTACTACCGGTGCCGGCTCTTTTGTCAGGTCAATGCCAAATTCTTTACACTTCGCATAAATTGTGGGGAAATGAGAGCGAATAAAAGCAGCGGGTTTGTGGCTAATATCAAGATATAAACAATCCACCCCCAGACGTTTCATCTCATGGTCAATTGCCCGTGCCACTACATCACGGGGAGCTAATTCTGCCCGATCATCAAACCTGTGCATAAAACGACTGCCATCGGGTAACAGTAAATGGCCGCCTTCTCCGCGTAACGCTTCAGTCAATAGAAATGATTTTGCTTCTGGATGATACAGGCAGGTAGGGTGGAACTGCATGAATTCCATATTCGCTACACGGCACCCAGCGCGGGCTGCCATTGCTATGCCGTCACCGGTTGAGCCATCAGGGTTAGATGTATACAGGTATACCTTACTTGCACCACCAGAAGCCAGAATTACATTTTTGGCCTGAAAGGTTTGTACATGTAAGTTGTGCTTATCTAATACATAAGCACCAATACAGCGGTTATGATCCAGGTCTAATTTTTTACCGGTAATTAAATCTACGGCGATATGATGTTCTAATAAGGTAATATTATCGCTGTGTTTAACATGGTTAATCAGTGTGGTTTCCAGCGCCTCACCGGTTGCATCAGCGGCATGTATTACCCGGCGATGGCTATGACCACCTTCACGGGTCAGATGCCATGTTTTCTGCCCGTTTTTGTGTTTATCCGTTGTAAAAGGTACGCCTAGATCTGATAACCAGTTAATAGCATCTGGACCATTTTCTATAGTGAATTTAACAGCCTGTTCATCACACAAACCACTACCGGCGTTTAATGTGTCTTCAATATGGGATTCAAAAGAGTCGTTACTTCTTAAAACAGCGGATATTCCACCTTGAGCGTAAAAGGTACTGCCCTCCGTTTCACGGTCCTTGGTAATGACAGCAATTTGCATATGAACAGGTAAATTCAACGCAAGGGTTAATCCTGCTGCGCCACCACCAATAATTAGAACTTCGTAACGATTTGCTTGTCTACTGTTTAGTTTGTTGGACATTGTAAAATATAAGGTAAGTCTTTATGTCAGTATGCGATTCAGGTATTGTCCCCAGTATAGTTCCAGATGTAGTGCTGGGGTTAGGCAGTGATAGTACACCAAATAGGGTGAGCACGCCTAAACGAACTTTACAGGTCAGAGATGACTTAAATAACAAGGCACAGGACAAATCAAAAGTGTCGAGTGGAGGAAAGGCCCGTATGGGCGAGCGCGAGATTGATCAGGCTCTAGTAGAGCGGGTGCAACAAGGCGATAAAAAAGCTTTTGATATACTAGTGTTGAAGTATCAGCACCGTATTATCAAGCTGGTTGCTCGATTTGTGAGAAATGGTGACGAAGTTCAGGATGTGACGCAGGAAGCCTTTATAAAAGCCTATCGTGCACTGAAAAACTTTCGTGGTGATAGTGCCTTTTATACCTGGATGTACCGTATTGCGATAAATACTGCAAAAAACTATCTGGTGTCTGCACGTCGCAAGGCAACAGATTCGGCCGTGGATGCACAGGATGCTGAACAATATGATGGTGCTGACTGGTTGCGTGAGTACGCTACACCTGAGAAAGAGTTACTGGCGCAGGAAATAAAACAGGTTATCCATAAAACAATCTCTGAATTACCGTCAGATTTAAAAGAAGCGGTGACTTTGCGAGAGATGGAAGGTTTAACATACGAAGAAATAGCCGAAGTCATGGACTGTCCTATCGGTACTGTGCGGTCACGAATATTTCGTGCACGTGAAGCAATAGATATGCAGCTTAAACCCCTGCTAGACAGTAATTATTAGGTGAGCGTGATGAGTAAAGAACAAAATAATGAACAATTGTCAGCATTACTGGATAGTGCTTTAGACGAGCAGCACCTACAGCCTTTTATGCAAGATTTAAAGCGAGACCCAATAGCTGATGCGGAAGCTTCACAGCGCTACCGCTTAATGGGTGATGTTATGCGTGATGAGTTAGATCAGTCGTCATTTATGAATATTAGCTCAGCTGTACATCGAGCAATCGAGCAGGAACCCTCACACAATGAAGTGCCAGTTGCTCACGGCAAGCAGCAAGGTTTAAATCTTTCATCGCTTATTTCGAGCTGGATAAAACCTTTAACGGGCATGGCTGTAGCCGCTTCGGTTGCTATGGTGACGCTGCTTACATTTAATACCATACAAAGTGGCGATAATGCCGAGCTGCCTGTGCAGTTGGCTAAATCAACACCAATAGAAAGAGTGAGTACTGAAATTTCACGTAATGTACAGGTGGCGTCAACATTAGACATTAGTAACAAGTCACCTGAACAACAGAAACAGTTAAATCATTACATGCTGAAACATTCAGGTTATGCAAGCCAGTCTACTATGCAGGGTATGATGCCTTATGTACGTGCAGCTGATGTTAAAACCCATGAAAAAAACTAATATCGGGATGAAGTAAAATCTTAATTTAAGGGCAATGTCAATTATCTCGATACTGCCCTTATCTTGTTATCACATATTCATGGTCGTTTATAAACCGAGTCTGATTCGAGGATATTTTCTTCAATAGTATGAACCCCAAGGAATACAAGTTTGTTTAAAATTGTTTTTTTATTTTCTCTAAGTCTAATTTCACTAGCCGTTAGTGCAAGTTCGGTCGACGACTGGTTAGATAAAATGAGTACGGCTATGAAGCAGCAAAATTATCAGGGAACACTGATAATTCGTCAGGATGACAATCTGCAGGCAATAAAAGTTAAACAGGGAGTGGGGGCAGGTGAAAGCTGGCAAACTCTGGAATCTCAAAGTGGTGAGAATCAGATCATTTTTCGTAATAATGGTAACGTAACCAGTATCTTTCCAGCAAAAAAACTTATTACATTTTCTACGGATAAAGGCGTAAAGGCTAACAAGGGACCTTTACACCCTGGCTTGCCAGAAAATAGAGAAAAATTAAAACAACACTATGATTTAAAGTTAGGTGCCGAAGGCCGAGTCGCGAATAAATCCACTCAGATTATGCAAATGATACCCCGCGATAAACATCGTTATGGTTATACTTTCTGGTTAGACAAACACAGTGGTTTATTATTGAAATGTGACCTGATAAATAACAAGGGACGTGTGCTTGAACAACAGATGTATAGTGAAATTGAATTACTACACAGTGCGCCGCTGAATCAGATTGACGAGTCTAAACTCGTTAATTATAAAAAAGTAACGCTATCGAATAATGCCGATAGCATTTCAAAAAACTGGCTTGTAGAAAAAGTACCAGCTGGCTTTGTACTAATGCGTTCTGTAAAAACAGATAAACAACAGCCTGCATATCACATGGTTTATAGTGATGGTATGGCATCTGTCTCGGTATTTATTGAACCAACAAATCAAAACCGGAAAACGTTAAACGGGCAATCAAGTATGGGGCCGGTAAATGCATATAGTTCTTATTCAAATGGCGCTTATATTACGGCTATAGGTGAAGTGCCGGTGTCTACTGTTCGTATGATTGCGCAATCCACTCACCCGCGCATTAAAAATGATTGAAGAAACCGCAGTTGTTATTGAGGTTGATAAACAGCGTTTATTATTGGAAACGCAACGTAAATCTGCCTGTCAAAGTTGTTCGGTTAAGTCTGGTTGCGGTACTTCTAGCCTGGCAAAGGTCGTGGGCAAGCGCAGTTCGCAATTCTCAGTTGAAAAAACACTGGATGTTAAGGTTGGAGATGCGGTAATTATTGCAATTGATGAAAATGCCCTGGTTCAGGGTTCTTTATTGATTTATTTTTTACCATTGATTTTTATGCTGGTTACCGGCCTTATCGCCGAGTATTTATTTGTTAATGAATTGATAACAATTCTAACCGTTGTTAGCGGTTTTATCTCTGCATTGATTTTTGTGCGATATGTACTTTCTCGAAGTGCTTTAAAAAAATCTATTCAACCCCATTTAATACGTCGAGCTTAAGGTTTGTTTAAGAAAGTTGATTTAATATGGCTGTTTTGTCAGGTTAAACTATAAACACTAGAATTTATTTGAACATTTATAAGAGGGTTTTATGTTGTTAAGTAACCGCTATTTATTAGTTTTTATAATGTTATTCAGCAGTTTCCAAATACAGGCACAGTCATTGCCGGCATTTGCAGACCTGGTTGAAGAGAATGGCAAAGCTGTGGTGAATATTAGTACCCGGCAGAAGCTACCATCGAACCACTCCTGGAACAAACTAAGGGAAGAGTTAGGTGATGAGTTACAAATACCAGAAGGCTCTCCATTTGGTGAGTTGTTTAAGCATTTTCTCGGAGAAGGGAATTCACCCCGTCAACAACAGGAGTCTACCTCTTTAGGTTCTGGTTTTATTCTTTCTGAAGATGGTTATATCATTACTAACCATCATGTTGTTGATGGTGCAGATGAAATATTAGTTCGCTTAAATGATAAGCGTGAATTATCGGCAACAGTAATTGGAAGTGACGAGTTTAGTGATATCGCCCTACTGAAGGTTAAAGCAAATGATTTGCCTGTGGTGAATATAGGTAACTCAGAAAATTTGCGGGTTGGTGACTGGGTATTGGCAATCGGTTCTCCCTTTGGTTTTGATCATTCTGCTACGGCGGGCATTGTAAGTGCCAAGGGGCGCAGTTTGCCAAAGGCTAACTATGTGTCATTTATTCAGACAGATGTGGCCATTAATCCGGGAAACTCAGGTGGCCCGCTGTTTAATCTCGATGGTGAGGTAATAGGTATAAACTCACAAATTTATAGTCGTACAGGTGGGTTTATGGGGTTGTCATTCGCCATTCCTGTTGAAGTGGCAATGGATGTGGTTAATCAGCTTAAAAAGTCAGGCTCTGTTAGCCGTGGCTGGTTAGGTGTTTACATACAGGAAATTACACATGAAATTGCCCAGAGTTTTAACCTTAAGAAACCCGTAGGCGCACTGGTTTCACAGGTCATATCTGATAGCCCTGCCGAGAAATCAGGGTTTAAGGCGGGGGATGTCATTTTATCCTTTAATAAAAAGCAAATTCTGGATTCTTCTGACTTGCCACCATTGGTCGGCAGGGTGCCTGTCGGCTCTAAAGCCAGAGTTGAGATACTACGAAATGGTCGTGAAAAAACATTGTATGTGACTATTGAGCAATTACCATCAGAGAGCCAACCCATTGCAGCGGCTAAAACTGAACCAACTTCATCAAATCGTATGGGTGTTGAGGTCATTGATCTGGATGCAGAATCTTTAAAGGCTTTAGGAAGAGGAGTACTTGTTAGGAAAGTGATCCCTGGTAGCCCTGCAGAACAGTCAGGTTTGGCCGTAGGTGATGTTTTATTGCAGCTTGACCGCAAAAACGTAAATAATGTGGCTGATTTTCGTAAAAAAGTTGCCAAATTGCCCATAGGCCGTATGATCCCTGTTCTGGTTCATCGCCAGGGGGCCGATCAGTTTATTGTAATGAAGATTTCCGAAAACGAGTGATCGAATTCACCGTCTATTCACGTGTAGGATGTCATCTTTGTGAAGACCTGTTACAGCAGTTAATACAGCTGCAACAGGCTCATAACTTCAAAATTAATGAGGTTGATGTTGATTCCAGTCCCCAGTTAATTGAACAATATGGTTTGCAGGTGCCAGTGGTTACCTGTGATGATGAACAAATTTGTCATTATTTTTTAGATCAGGCAGCAATACTGCAGGTGCTTAGCAATAAATAGCGGGTAACTTCCTATATGCCGGACCGGTCTTTTACATAGATTTAAGAAAACACAGCATGCAAAACATTCGTAATTTTTCCATTATCGCCCATATTGACCATGGTAAATCAACTCTGGCAGACCGTTTTATTCAGGTTTGTGGTGGTTTAGCCGAGCGTGATATGGAAGCTCAGGTTCTCGATTCAATGGATATTGAGCGTGAGCGTGGTATCACTATCAAAGCACAGAGCGTGGCACTGGATTACAAGGCCAAAAATGGTGAAACTTATCAACTTAACATGATTGATACCCCGGGCCATGTTGATTTCTCATATGAGGTATCAAGATCTTTACAGGCTTGTGAAGGCGCCTTATTAGTAGTGGATGCATCGCAGGGCGTAGAAGCTCAAAGTGTTGCTAACTGTTATACGGCAATAGATTTAGGGCTGGAGGTTATGCCAGTTTTAAATAAGATTGACTTACCTGCGGCTGATGCAGAGCGAGTAGCCCAGGAAATTGAAGATATTATTGGTATTGAGGCTGCTGACGCGTGTCAGGTGAGCGCAAAATCAGGCATTGGTGTAGATGATCTATTAGAAAGAATAGTAGAAGAAATACCGGCTCCAGACGGTAATCCAGATGGGCCCTTAAAAGCTTTAATTATAGATTCGTGGTTTGATTCATATGTCGGTGTAGTTACTCTGGTACGTATTATTGATGGCTCTATTGCTAAAGGTAATAAGATGCAAATCATGTCTACCGGTAGAGCTTATGGTGTTGATTTTGTAGGTATTTTTACGCCTAAACGCACCGATACACCTATGCTGGAATGTGGTCAGGTTGGCTTTATTATTGCTGGTATTAAAGAAATAGATTCGGCGAAAGTGGGTGATACAATTACTTTGCAGGACAATCCTGCAGAAGAACCGTTGCCTGGCTTTAAAGAGGTTCAGCCAAGGGTATTTGCAGGCATGTTTCCGGTTGAAGCGGATGACTTTGAAAACTTTCGTGATGCATTAGATAAACTAACATTAAATGACTCGGCACTGAAATATGAACCTGAGAATTCTTCTGCTTTAGGCTTCGGTTTCCGCATTGGCTTTTTGGGTATGCTGCACATGGAAATTGTGCAGGAGCGCCTGGAGCGTGAATATGATTTGAACCTTATTACAACGGCGCCAACAGTTGTTTATGAGGTTGTGAAAACAGATGGTGAAGTTATTAAAATTCATAACCCATCTGATTTGCCTGAGGTTAATTATATCGAAGAAATTCGTGAACCTATTATTCAGGCGAATATTTTAACGCCTCAGGATTATGTAGGTAATGTTATTAGTCTGTGCATTGAAAAACGGGGTGTACAGACGAATATGCAATATATGGGGAATCAGGTTGCATTGACCTACGATATGCCGATGTCAGAAGTTGTTTTAGATTTCTTCGATCGTTTAAAATCGGTAAGTCGCGGTTACGCTTCTTTTGATTATGAGTTTAAGTATTTTCAGGCATCAAAACTAACAAAAGTGGATATACTGATAAATTCTGAAAGAGTTGATGCATTAGCCGTGATTGTTCATTCCGATGCCTCGCAACGAAGAGGCAGGGAAGTTGCTGATAAGATGCGTGAGCTAATTCCACGGCAAATGTTTGATATTGCTATACAGGCGGCTATAGGCCGACATATTATTGCCCGTACTACGGTTAAAGCGTTACGTAAAAACGTAACTGCAAAATGTTATGGTGGTGATGTTAGTCGTAAGAAAAAGCTGCTGGAAAAGCAGAAAAAGGGTAAAAAACGTATGAAGCAGTTTGGCAAGGTGGAAATACCTCAAGAAGCCTTTTTAGCTGTTTTAAAAGTAGATAGTTAAAAAATAGTAGAATTTGCCATATTGTCTTTTTTCTACAAAATAATTGAATAATATATTAGAGCTAGATATGAATATTAATTACGATTTTGCATTTTTTCTTTTATCGGGAACGCTACTGACAGGTTTTATCTGGCTGTTTGATGCTATTGCCCTGGCACCCCGTCGAAAAATTAATAACCCCCATGAATATAGCGGTGACAATATTCATGGTAGTAGTAACAGCAATGCTGAACCTGTGGTGGTTGAATATGCAAAATCATTTTTCCCTGTTTTACTCATCGTTTTTCTATTAAGGGGCTTTCTAGTTGAGCCTTTTCGTATACCATCAGGGTCAATGATACCGAGCCTTTATATAGGTGATTTTATTCTGGTTAATAAATTTGCCTATGGTGTAAAAGTGCCGGTATTTAATAAGGTGGTTTTTGAAGTAGATAAACCAGAACGAGGTGATGTTGCCGTATTTAAGTATCCGCGAGATCCATCTGTAGATTATATTAAACGTGTAGTCGGTATCCCGGGTGATCACATTGCATATTACAATAAAGTGCTCTATGTAAATGGTAAGAAGATTGAACGTAAACGCATTGGCGAGTATAGCGGGCCAGGTGAATTTAACCCGGCAAATGAGCATGTGGAAAATCTTCACGGTGTAGAACATAATATTTTAATCATACCCGGGCGTCCCGGGCTAGATGCAGAATACATTGTTCCAGAAGGACATTACTTCATGATGGGTGATAACCGTGATAATAGTAATGACAGTCGTTATTGGGGTGTTGTGCCAGAAAAATTTTTAGTTGGAAAGGCTTTTATGATCTGGATGCACTGGGATAGTGGTATTGGTTTTGGTCGTATTGGGCAATCAATTGAATAAGGTATGAAGTGATTATGAGAAGAAAACAGTCAGGTTTAACAATGGTTTCCTGGGTCGTAGTTTTAGCTTACATAGCGGTTCAAGTCATTATGGGGATGCGGATAATACCTGTATATTTAAATTATAATTCTGTTAAGTCAGTAATGGATGAGCTTGCTGTTGATCCTGATATTAAAGGTATGAGTGCTAAAAAAATAAGTACATTATTTCGTAAACGACTAAGAATTAATAACTTATATGATTTAGCAAAAGACAAGGATGCATTTAAATTTAAAAAAATTAAAAATGGTTATCATCTAACAGCTAAATATGAAGATCGTGGGCCTATTTGGGGTAATCTTAAGTTTGTAGCCGATTTTGAATATGAAGTGGATATTTTTGTACGCTAATTTCTATGCCTAAGAAACCTAACTTAAGTCAGCCTGATTTATCTAGACTGGAGAAATCTTTAGATTATCAATTTCAAAATTCTGTCTTATTAAAAGAAGCGGTCACACATAGAAGTGCGAGTGCAAAAAATAATGAACGTTTAGAGTTTTTAGGCGATAGCATTTTAAATTTTGTTATTGCTGCTGAATTATATACTCGTTACCCTGCTTCATCTGAAGGCGACTTAAGTCGCTTACGCGCAAGTTTAGTAAATAAAGAAGGTTTGTTTTTAGTTTCACAAGACTTGAATCTTGGAAGTTATTTAATTCTAGGTAGCGGTGAATTAAAAAGTGGCGGTTATCGGCGTAACTCTATTTTAGCGGATACTGTAGAAGCAGTATTTGGCGCAGTATATATGGATAGTGATTTAGAGCGTTGTAGAATACTAATTCTCCAGCTTTATCATGAGCAATTAGAAAATGTTCCTGATGCTGATTCACTTAAAGACCCTAAAACAAAACTGCAGGAATTGTTGCAATCAAGAAAGCTAGGCTTACCTGAGTACAATGTAATTGAAATTGTAGGTAAAGCACACAATCAACAATTTACAGTTAACTGCAGCATTAATAAACTCGAATTAACTACGCAAGGCTCAGCAAGTAATCGAAGAAAAGCCGAGCAACAAGCTGCTGACAATATTATTCCGTTAGTGTTAGATATCTTCAAAAAGAATTAATCTCCCTGTTTCAATGACAGGTTTCAAACAGAAAGTTAAGACTAAACTATGACAGATCAGAATTTCAAATGTGGTTATGTTGCAATTATTGGTAGACCTAATATGGGTAAATCAACTTTGCTGAACCATATGTTAGGTTTAAAATTAAGCATTACTTCACGTAAACCACAAACAACCCGTCATCAAATATTGGGTGTTAAAACAGTTGAAAACGGACAATTTATTTTTGTTGATACACCGGGTATACATAGTGGTGGTAACCGTGCAATAAATCGTTATATGAATCGTGCTGCAAGTTCTGTTATTCATGACGTAGATGTGGTGCTGTTTCTAGTGCAGGCCTTAAAGTGGACCGATGAAGACCAACTGGTTTTAAATAAGCTAGAAGGGGTGGATGTGCCGGTTATCTTATTGGTTAATAAAGTAGATAGAGTAAGTGATAAAGACAAACTGTTACCGTTTATTAGTGAAATTAGTGGGAAATATGACTTTGCAAATGTGATCCCTATTTCAGCAACGCAGGGTGATAATGTCCAACAGCTAGAAAACTATATATTAACCCAGTTGCCTGAAGCGCCTCCTTCTTTTCAGGAAGATGAATTTACAGATCGTAGCACACGGTTTTTAGTGGCTGAAATTATTCGAGAAAAGCTAGTTAGAGAATTGGGTAATGAGTTGCCTTATCAAACAACGGTAGAAATTGAACAGTATAAAGATGAAGAAAAAATAACACGTATACATGCACTAATTCTGGTGGAGACAAAAGGCCAGAAAATTATTGTTATTGGTGATAAGGGTGCGCGTTTGAAAAGTATTGGTTCTAAAGCGCGAAAAGATATTGAAAACCTGATTGATCGTAAAGTGTTTTTACAATTATGGGTTAAGGTTAAATCAGGCTGGTCTGACAGCGAGGCTTCGTTACGTAGTCTTGGATATGATGCGGATTAATCTGCTATCTGAATTGCCACAGAGACACAGAGACACAGAGACATGCCATTATAAAGTAAATTATTTAATACAGGTTTTCATACGCATAAACCTATATTCTATTATAGTTTTAATTAGTCACCTCTGTGTGTTCCGTGTCTCCATGGCAAAAATAAGTAAAATAATATGAGAGTTCAGGATCAACCAGCTTATATTCTTCATCATCGTGCCTTCCGCGATACCAGTCAAATATTAGACATTATTACTCCGGATTATGGCCGCCTGTCTTTGATGAGTCGTGGCAGCAGGGGAGCTAAATCGCGTTTAAAAAGTATATTGCAACCATTCAGGCCGTTACTTGTTGGTTGGTCAGGCAAGGGAGAAATGCCAACTTTAACCGGTGCCGAGCCTCAGGCGGTTAAGATATTAACGTTAACCGGTAAAACGTTACCCAGTGCATTTTATGTTAATGAATTAATCATAAAGCTTTTACATAAACATGATGTGCATGAGCGAGTGTTTCAGCTTTATGAATCTATTATCCGGTTATTGGCAGATAAAAATGAGGTTGAACCGATACTCAGATTATTTGAAAAGCAGTTACTGGAGGAGTTAGGTTTTGGTTTGAATTTATCTGTTAATGTAGAAACGGATGATGTGATTTTGGCTGATGAGGAATATGCTTATTATCTTGAGCATGGTCCGGTTAGTTTGTCCTCGGTATTCGATGAATCGTATATTTTAAAATTAAACGGAAAAAGTTTATTGGATCTGGATGCGAATACTCTTGATAGCGAGCAATCATTAAGAGATGCAAAAAGACTAATGCGATCTATTTTACATTATTATCTTGAAGGCAAACCAATTAAAAGCAGGGAGTTATTCAGGTGATGAACAAATTTAGAAATAAATCAGAAGCAGACTTTTTGAGTTTTAATTACTACTAAAAGTGTGACTGCTATGTCACATATCCATCGGGGATAGAGCATCTTTCCCGCTCTGTCCCCTTAACCCATACCACCAAAATCTGACAGCGTAATGTATCGACTCCATAATGCTCTTGATGGTATCAATAAGGGTACAGAGCGCAAAAAAGCGCGTTCTTTCCCGGATGGATATGGCCAGGACAGTGTGTAGAAAGTATTAAGCCTTAACCCCGCCTAACAAAGAACCTTGATTCGATTGACTGCCTTTTGCATTATAGGTTTCATCGGCCTGCTCATTACGGCCACTTAGAATACTAAGTATATCCTGGTTTATCTGGCTGCGTTTATTGATCAGGCGTCCATTAATTTCGTTTAGTTGCTGGCACTCAGAGATAGTCTGGCGAGTTAAGTCCCATTGTTTTATTAGCGGCTGATTATTGCTATTGGTTATGAACTCATTAAAGTTTTCGTTTGCTGAGCTTGCAGCGCGTTGTTTATCCAGTTGACTTAATTGATCAAGCAGAAGCTGTTTCTCAGATGAAATCTCATTGAGTTTATCTAGATGATTTTCATTCAGAGCCAGCTTTTCCTGCTTTAAGCAATCAATTAACTGTTGGCTATGTTGCTGAATATTCTTTAAGAGAGAGAGTAGAGCAGTCATAAGGTTTCCGGTTTACTATGAATGTTATTCGAGTAGTGATTGTTCCAGGTTGATTAAGTTTGCAGCTATTTTTTCAGCATCTAATGGGTAGTTGCCATTAGCGATTTCCTGTTTGATAGAGTCTACTTTTGCCTGGTCAATTGCAGGGCTGTCTTTTAATTGTTGTTGTAAACCTGAAACCTGCTGTGATTTCTGTGACAGGCTTACAGTATCTTCAGTGTTGGTTCGGCTCGCAGAGCTGCTTTCAGCACTGTTATCTGTTTTATTAGACTGAGCATTTTCTGTATTATTGCTAACAGAGCCGACTGCTGATCTGCCTAATGGGTTAATTGGATTTGTCATAACTTTCTCCGGGTGTAAACACCTGATTTTTACTCTCTCGCAGTCTTTATCGGCCGACTATAAAATAACTTTAGCTAAAAAATGATATTAATTTATGCTTACTACACCAGCTTCTTTAATAATGCCTTCTACTACACGTTTAGATGAAGAGTTTTTAACCTGAATTCTTTCTCCCTTTGCTCCGTTGCCCATAGCTGTACCTGTCATTTTTACCGAATATCCCGTGTTTTCAGCAATTATAGACACCAGTTCGCCTCTTTTAACCAGGGTTGGGGCTTTTACATAATTCGCTTTGATAATGCGGTTCTGGGGCAGACGGCGTTTTAACTGTTTACCAATTAAATGCTTATCGCTAGTAAAATACCCATATTTAATACGGCTTAAATCTTCTTCTGCAGCTTGCAGGTCATCTTTTCTTATAATATGTCCTTTAGTTAATGGGCTTGCTGTTTGAATCACTTTTCCATAGAGATTTATTTGCGCAGTAATATAAACAGTCCAGGGACTGGTGGTGTTACAACGTAAGTGTACGGTTGTTTTACCGGCAAACTCACTACCAGGGGCTAAAGTAGCGGTTAGAGGAAGAGGGCATTGGGATAGCTTGAGCCTTGAATCTAACTGACCCATTTGGATATTAATTCTGGAAAACTGAGATTTATTAATATTTGCGTCAATAAACTGCCGTGCAGTTTTTGCGATATCCTGATGGCTATGTAAATTTTGTTTATCTGAGGCTGCAGGAGAAGGGCTGGGGCCTGCGTAAGCTGAGGTATTTGTTATGGCTGCATAGAATAGAAAAGTGCTATAAATAGCGTAGCTGCTCAACTTTGTAGGCCCGATGTTCATGTCGAATTAACCTCGTTTAATAATTCTTGTATGTGTTCAAACAATTGATTGCTGTAACTGGCCATTTCATCAATTTTATGGCTTGCGGCATCTGTTTGACCCTGTAATGCTAAAGATGCAATTTCTTTGCCAATTTCATGAACTCGGGCATGAGGTTGTTCCATTTGTTTGAAAGCATCAATGTTACTGAAGTGCTGCTCGCCTTTGCTGTAATACCATTGACCTAAACGGCATTGAGTATGATCTTTAAGTTCATTATCTGGAACTATCTCTCCCCCCATGACCATAGCAGCAAGACGAATCTTCCAGGTAACATGATCAGCCTTTACAGTTTGTAATAAAATTTGATCCTGATTTAAACCTGCTAAATGATTAAACTGATCTAAAATAGCCATATTCAATTGCTTGGCATGATGTGAAATATCATCAACTTGCTGGTTTTCGTGTTGTACAGCTAGTGTGATTTCATTCAGCTTAGAAGCCATTTCAGCCGAAACGGCCTGCTGTTCGTCTGCCGATGTGGATATAGTTTGCACCTGCTCGGTTACATCATTAACAACTGAGGTAACATCACCGAGTGCCATGGCTACAGTTTCCAGACTATCAAGGCTTGTGGTTAGCCGGTCCTGACTTGAGGTCATCGAACTACTGACTTCACCCATCAAAGAATTCATAGTGTTGGTTACGGACTCAATTTCTACAGTCGCATTTTCAGTTTTAGATGCAAGCTGTTTAACCTCGTCAGCAACTACTGCAAAACCTCGACCGGCTTCTCCTGCACGAGCTGCCTCGATTGCAGCATTGAGTGCGAGTAAATTGGTCTGGTTAGCAATACCACGAACAGTGGCGGTTAGATTGTTTATTTCATCAGTAAAACCGGCAAATTTCTGTACTTCACCAAACATGGACGACATGGCGCCTTCAAGAAGGTCCATATCGCCCATCATAGATGAAATTGCCATATTGCCTTCTTCGGTTTTGCTATAGCTTTCAATCGCTCTCTGTGCAGTAGATGTTGAGGATTGTGAAATTTCAGCGGCGGTAGCGGCCATTTCTTCTGTTGCGGTGGCAACGCTCGCTATGGCATCATTAATGCTAATTGCCTCTTTCTGCAATTGCATGTTTTTGGTTAAAATTTCATAGGTTTCTGAGAGGCAATCTACACCTGATGCAGCTGCATTAGCTATTTTCTGATTGTGATCTTCAATAGTAGAAATAATATCTGCAATGGCCGCCGTGGAGCCAGGATTATCATTCTTTAATTGTTTGAGTCGTTTAACGTCAGAATCTAATGCGGCTTTAAGTATCGGCAGTACAAGTTTTGTCAGAATAAATGGACTGGGCATGTGTATCTCATTAACTAATTATAATTTTTATATCGGTTTGGCGTTATTTACTAGCACTTCACACTATATAGACTAATATCCTTATTAACCCTACAAAATATCTGCAATGGTGAGTGCCAGATATTTTGAGTATAGATTAAAAAAATGAAACTATGTATTTAATTATTAAGCATTTTTAATGTTGATAGTAATTGTGCAATATAAATGAGTGACTTAAAAATCACTATTGGGAGTCATAAATGGCAGGTGTATTAGATAGTGTTGATAGCCGCACCCAGCTGGCTGGAACAAACCGACTCGAATTATTGCTTTTCAGGTTACAGGGGAAACAACGCTATGGTATTAATGTGTTTAAAGTGCAAGAGGTTATTCGTTGCCCCAAGTTAACACACATGCCAAGAGCAAATCACAGAGTAGTTGGTGTTGCGCATTTAAGAAATCGTACCATACCGGTTATTGATTTAGGCCTGGCTATAAGTAATGAGCCAATAAAAGATAGAGAAAACAGTTTTGTTATAGTTACTGAATATAACCGATACATTCAGGGTTTTATGGTGGCTGGCGTTGACCGAATTACCAATATGGGCTGGAAAGAAATTTTGCCTCCTCCCAAAGGTAGTGGTGCAAGCAGTTATCTGACAGCAGTTACTCATGTTGATGATGAGATGATAGAAATTCTGGATGTGGAGCGAGTATTTGCTGATATCATGGGAGTCAATGAAGAAATTTCAGATGGCGTGCTTGATGGTGCAACTGAGTTTACAGATGAAAAACCTAAACATATTCTTGTCGTTGATGATTCATCCGTTGCGCGTAACCAGATTAAAAGAGTATTAGAAAAAGTTGGCATTGAAGTAACGATGGCTAATGATGGGCAGGAAGGTTATGAGGCTCTGGAAAAAATGCTTGAAGACGGGCGGCCATTAAGTGAAAAAATTTCACTGGTTATTTCAGACATAGAAATGCCACGAATGGATGGTTACACGCTTACTACAAAAATACGTAAAGATCCACGTATGAAAGATCTCTATGTCATGTTACATACATCATTAAGTGGTGTATTTAACAATAGTATGGTTGAAAAGGTGGGGGCAAATCACTTTGTACCCAAGTTTAAACCTAATGAGCTTGCTCATTCCGTTATTAATGTCATTAATAATAAAGAGCCATCGGATGGAATGGAAAATATTTCAGATGTTTAATTTTCCTGTAGCATCTATAATGAAAGTTCAATAATGAGAAAATGGCCTCTATTGAGAGGCGGACTAGATTTCATATGACAGCAAGCTTTTCCCCCGATGAGTATAAGAATTTTCAGATTTTTCTTGAGAAAGCATGCGGTATTGTTCTAGGTGCAAATAAACATTATCTGGTTTCCAGTCGCCTTAATCGGCTAATGAAAGAGAGTAATATTCTTACATTGCAGGATTTAGTTAATGCGCTTAATAAGTCGATAAACTCTGCATTACGTACCAAAGTCATTGAAGCGATGACAACTAATGAAACTCTCTGGTTTCGAGATACATATCCCTTTCAGGTATTAAGTCAGACTATATTCGAAGACTATAAACAACAGAAAAAAAATTCTATTCGTATCTGGTCAGCTGCTTGCTCAAGCGGGCAGGAGCCTTATTCGATCAGTATGATTACAGATGAGCATTCGAAGAAAGCAATGGGTTTTAAAGTTGATATCGTCGCAACTGACATATCTCAGGAAATTTTAAATGCAGCTAAAATGGCAAAGTATGACGCTTTGGCATTAGCCAGAGGCTTGTCTGAAGAGCGTAAACGCCTGTATTTTTCTCCGGTGGGGGATCAATGGCAGGTGAACGCAAATATTCGTAGTCGAGTTAATTTTCGTGAAGTGAATTTACTTCAGAGTTATTCTGCTTTAGGCAAGTTTGATGCTATTTTCTGTCGAAATGTTTTAATCTACTTTTCTGCTGAATCCAAAACCGATATTCTTAACCGTATGGCTGATGCTTTAAATCCTCGAGGTTTTTTAATGCTAGGGGCATCTGAATCAATCGCTCAATATTGTGACCGATTTGAAATGGTAAGGGCGAGTACGGGGGTTGTATATCGCCTTAAGCATGCTTGATAATATATTTGTAAGTCATAAGTCATAAGTCATAAGTCAAAATCTCCAGGTCTGTTTTATTATATTTCCGTTTATCCGCTACTTGTGGCTATAAATTTTTACCGAATTTCTTTTCCGCCCTGCGGCAACACTTGCCGCTTAGTCAAAATATGTATTGCCTCTCTACGCCTAACTTATTGAAAAACATGTAAATAATAAACTGGCATTGCTCTTGCAATATTCCCTGCAAGAGGAAATTTTAATGCCCGTGAGTTTTGATAAAGTTTTTGGAGTACATGATGATGCGTTGCTGCTTTTTGAGCGTCGTAATCAATTGTTGTCTGAAAACATAGCTAATGCAGATACCCCCGGTTATAAAGCCCGTGATATTGATTTTGATCAGGTTCTGCAAAATGCTCAAAATTCAGGTTCACAGAGAATGAGTGGTGCGCAATTAAAAACAACTCATCAGGGTCATATAAATTTACAGCAGCAGCCATTTACGGGTGATATTCAATACAGACAGGTTGAACAAAGCTCAGCAGATGGAAATACAGTTGATACGCAGAAAGAAAAAGCGGCATTCGCTGAAAATGCAGTTCGTTATCAAACAACTCTAAGTTTTTTGACACGTAAAATTTCCGGATTGAAAAGAGCATTTAAGGGTGAATAGTGAACTTATTATTTAAAAATACAACTTCATCACTTAGTGAGATAACCATAAGTTTTGTAAATGTTGATTTTGTACAAAAAAGATTAGGAGTAATTCATGTCCGTTTTTAATGTGTTTGATGTGGCCGGTTCTGGCATGAGTGCTCAGATGTTGCGTTTAAATACGGTGGCATCAAATTTAGCTAATGCCGAAACGATTTCCAGTAATGAAGGCGATGTTTATCAGGCGCGTCATCCCATATTTGAGTCTGTATTACAAGAAGCCGGAAGTATGAATGGTGATGAAGTTGCTATTGTAAAAGTACGTGAAATTATGCAGGAGCAAACTAATGCTATTCCTCTTTATCGACCAAACCATCCGTTAGCTAATGATGAAGGTTTTGTTTATAGCCCTGATATAGATACGGTTGCAGAAATGGCCGACATGATATCAGCATCAAGAAGTTATCAGAATAATGTAGAGGTATTGAGTACGACTAAAGAATTATTATTAAGAACCCTGCAGTTAGGTCAAGGGTAGAGGATTAAATTATGGAAATTAATAGTTATGAAAATATCCCGGGCATACGCACCAATGTTGATGCTGCTGCTGATGATGATAGAACAGAGCTAGGACAAGATGATTTTTTAGAGTTAATGACAACGCAGTTAGCTAATCAGGATCCGATGGAGCCTATGGATAATGGCGAATTCATGGGGCAGATTGCACAATTTGGTGCCGTTGACGGCATTAATAATTTGCTTGGTTCATTTAATGATTTAGCTGCGAACCTTCAATCATCGCAGGCTTTACAGGCTTCAAATATTATTGGTCGCCAGGTTTTAGTTAATCATGATCAGGGGTACTTACCACAAAGTGGGACGCTGCAGGGTGCAGTCGAATTAGATTCAAGCTCATCAAATGTAGCGGTTAATATTTATGATGCAAGTGGTGAGGCTTTAGGTCGAGTAGAGCTGGGTGCACAACCGACAGGGCTGGTTCAGTTTAACTGGGATGGCACAACTTTTGGTGGTCAAAGAGCACCAACAGGTCGTTATCGTATTGAAGTGGAAGCTACTTTTGGTAATACAACCGAAGCATTAACACCACAGGTAGTTGATCAGGTACATAGTTTAACCCTTGGCGGTGTTGGTCAGGAGATGTTAGTTGAATTAGAAAATCTTGGAACAGTTGGTTTCAATCAGGTAAATCAAATTCAGTAAATAATATTTCAGTAATTTCATTATGATAAATATTTCATAATGATTAATGGAAAAATTATTAATTTATATTAGAGTTTTAAGGCGAGGAATTAAGCATGTCATTTAATATTTCACTCAGTGGTCTAAATGCCGCATCTTCAGATCTGGATGTAACCAGTAATAATATTGCTAACGTTTCAACAACAGGTTTTAAAGGTTCTCGCGCAGAATTTGCAGATATTTTTGCAGCGTCACCCTTAGGTACAACGTCTAATGCGGTTGGTGCGGGTGTTCAGTTAGCGGCTGTATCGCAACAGTTTGGTCAGGGTAATCTTGAATTTACAGAAAACACGCTGGATATGGCGGTAAGTGGCGAAGGTTTCTTTGTAATGAGAAATAATCAGACCAGTGCTGATTTATCTTATACACGAGCAGGCGCATTTCAGGTTGACCAGAATGGTTTGGTAGCAAATAGTGCTGGTCAAATTCTGCAGGTCTTTCCAGTTGATCCAGTAACAGGTGTAGTGGGCACAACCAGTTTAACAGGCACTATTCCGTTACAGGTTCCAAATACAGTGGGTAGCCCGCAGGCTACAACCGGTGTAGATATTAATTTAAATTTACCCGCAGGTTTAACGCCGCAAATCGATCCGACTGCGGTGGGTGGCATTGACGCGGAATTCACAGCTGCCTTAGGAGCCGGTACAACGGTTGCACCCAGTACATCTAACTTTCATAACTCAACATCTGCAACAGTTTTTGATTCGCAGGGTAACTCACATATTTTGACAATGTATTATGTAATGACAAGTGAATTAAATAATACCTGGGAAGTACGTTCAACAATGGACGGTTTTCCAATGCAGACTGGTGGTGCGTTATCACCAGCTACACTGGATTTTGATGCATCAGGTACGCTTGATTTAACTAACTCAACTACGGCAGGCGCGTTGAATTTTGATGCATTTACATTAACTAACGGTGCGGCACCAATAGATATAACAATTGATTTTAATAGTGTTGGTAATACGATTACACAGGAAGCACAAGGTGGTTTCTCCGTGCAGTCTTTAAGTCAGGATGGTTTTGCTACAGGTCGATTAGCGGGTCTAGAGGTAGATGATAGTGGTCTGGTTCGTGCAAGTTTTACCAACGGACAAACAACGGCTTTAGGTAAGGTTGCACTGGCAAGATTTGATAATCCACAGGGTTTACGTCAAACAGGTAATACATCCTGGGTGGAAACGGTTGATTCAGGTGCAGTAATTGGTGGTGAAGCAGGAACAGGTAATCTGGGTTTGATTCAGACAGGTGCTCTGGAAACATCAAATATTGATTTAACCGCAGAGCTGGTAAATCTTATTACGGCGCAGCGTAATTTCCAGGCGAATTCAAAAGCGATTGAAACCGCAAACACAATTACACAAACGATTATTAATATTACATAGATTAACTATGACCCAAATCGCGAGCTGAAGATTATTCCTGCATTTTTCGTTCTCACAGGAGTGATTTTCAGATCACGATGTTATAGACGTTACCGAGGTTTAAGATGGATAAAATGTTATACACCGCAATGAATAGTGCAAGGCAGGCATCGCAGGCCCAGACCGCTATTTCACATAATTTATCTAATACAAATACAACAGGTTTTAAATCACATTTTAATACCTTCACTAGCTGGCATGTGAGCGGCCCCGGTTATAACACTCGTGTGATGAATCAGCAGGATGCAGATAATATTGATTTAACTGAAGGTTCATTATCAACAACAGACCGGGAACTTGATGTTGCTGTTAATGGCGATGGTTTTATTGCGGTGCAAAATAAAGAAGGTGGTGAAGCGTATACCCGGGCGGGTGATTTAAGGCTTGATAATACAGGGCGATTAACGACCGGAGCCGGTTTTGTGGTATTAGGTAATGGTGGCCCTATCACTATTCCACCTGCTGAAAAGATAGACATTGGTAGTGATGGCTCAATTAGTATTGTGCCTGTTGGACAGTCAGCTGAATCACTCGTTATTGTGGATAGAATTAAACTGGTTAATCCAGATACACAAAACTTACAAAAAGATGCAGATGGTTTATTGCAGTTAAGTGGTGGTGGTGTTGCACCGGCTGCTGCAGAAGTGAAACTTGAAAATGGTGTGCTTGAGCGCAGTAATGTTAATGCAGTTGGACAGATGATTCAGCTAATAACAAATGCACGTCAATTTGAAGCCAGTATTAATATGATGAAAGAAGCTAAAACGCTGGATGAAGCGTCTGCTGGTTTATTAAGAAATAGCTAATTTAAAAAAATGAATATGACTGACAGAAAAAGAATTTTTGGAGATAAAATATGAACCCCGCATTGTGGATTTCGAAAACCGGCCTGGATGCACAACAAACCCGGTTATCTGTAATTTCAAATAATCTGGCTAATGTGAATACAACTGGTTTTAAACGTGACCAGGCTATTTTCCAGGATTTAATTTATCAGAATAAAAAACAATCTGGTGGTAACACAACAGAAGATACCCGTGCACCTTCCGGTTTATCTGTCGGCACAGGTGTTCGTGTTGTCGCAACAGAAAAATTGCATACCCAGGGAAATATTTCTCAAACAGGTAAACCACTTGATATGGCTATTTTAGGAAGAGGCTATTTTCAAATACAGCAATCAGACGGTTCAACTTTTTACACTCGTGACGGTTCATTTCAAGTGGATGCTGATGGCCAGGTAGTTACATCACAGGGTTTATTATTGCAGCCTGCATTAACAGTGCCGCAGGGCACACAGAGCCTTACTATTGGCGCAGATGGAACCGTGTCTGTATTAACTGGGAATAATACAGCGCCTTCGCAGATCGGTAATGTCCAGTTAGCAGATTTTGTTAATCCGGCCGGTTTGCAACCTGAAGGTAATAACCTGTTTGCGGAAACAGCTTCCAGTGGTTCGCCTTCAACAGGTACACCGGGTTTAACTGGTTTAGGTTCGCTAGAAAGTGGTGCGGTTGAAACATCAAATGTAAATGTTGTTGAAGAACTGGTAAATATGATTGAAACGCAACGTGCATATGAAATGAATTCAAAAGTTATTTCAACTGCAGACCAGATGCTGCAGTACGTAAATAATAACTTATAAAAATAGTTGTCAGTTTAAGATCTAAATCTTAAATATTTAATGGTGAAGAGAATGAAAAAATTACATTTATTAAAATACTCACTACTAGCAATAAGTATTCAGTCGTTACTGGGCTGTAATGTAAAACCTCAGGAGCTAGCTGATTTCGAACCTATTGTTAGACCGGTAGCACCTAAACCTATTGCTTATCAAAGTGGTTCGTTATTTAATTCTCGTGGTGTTTTGTTATATGAAGACCCTAAACCTCACAATATTGGTGATGTGTTAACAATTCTTCTTAATGAAAAAACCAGTGCCAGCAAAAAAGCCGGTACCAGCACCAAGAAAGAAGATGAACTGGTTTCAGCTAACCCTACATTGTTTGGTGTGCAACCAACATTTAAGGGAAATAATGTTCTGGAATTTAGTGTGGCACCAGAACGTGAGTTTTCAGGTGAGGCAGACAGTTCGCAAAGTAATAGTTTAACCGGTGAAATTACTGTAACGGTTGTTGATGTATTGCCAAATGGTAATCTGGTTGTGCAGGGTGAAAAATGGTTTACTTTAAATCAGGGTAAAGAATATATTCGCATTGCGGGAGTGGTTAGACCGCATGATGTTTCACCTGATAATACATTGCCATCGTCTAAACTTGCTGATGCGCAAATAGCCTATAGTGGTGAAGGTTTCCTCGCAGATGCAAATACACAAGGCTGGTTTGGTCAGTTTATGAATGGTAAATGGTGGCCCTTCTAATTTTAAAAATTTTATAATTTGAATTAATGGAATCAATATAAGTTAAAGACAGGGAAGAGAAGTTAACTCATCATTACTTTATGGTTTGAGGTAGGCGAAACCCTGTTGTTGTAATTCTACTAGTTTAAACACTCCACCGTCTTCAAGATAATTCACACCCTTAAATAATTGTTCTTTTGATATCTTTTTATTTTTTAAAGCAAAAGAGCAAATGTTTACAGCGGCATTCTGCTGCAAAATCTCATCTAACTGTTTACGAGATGAAAAAGTAGTAGAAAATCTGGCAACAGCAGGGCCATTAACCACAATAGTAATTATTGCATCTTTATCCAGCATTTTTCTGAGGTTTTTAACGTTATTGACTAGCATGGTCATTTTTAGCGGATTATTTATATGTAGAACAACTTTGTCAGTTTGTTTGGCATATGCCAGATTGCATGAGATGGCAGATATAATTAATAAGGAAGCAATCGCTTTTGATACAAAATTTAAGTATTTCATTTCATCACTTATCCAGGGTGGGGTTACTAGATAATAGCTAAATATATTAAATCCTGCATTAATAATGGAAAACCGGATATTGGCCCTACTTTTGCAGTAATACAGGTAGAGAACTAATTATCTGGAGAGTGCCAATGTTTTGGCAGCGGTTTTTATTACCAATATTATTCATAACTTTGATTCCGTTTAATGCATCTGCTGAGCGAATTAAAGATATAGCGAGTGTGGCAGGGGTACGGGATAACCACCTGGTAGGTTATGGTCTTATTGTCGGGCTTGACGGAACCGGTGACCAGACGTCACAAACACCATTTACCGTACAAAGTTTTAAAAACATGCTGCAGCAATACGGCATTGTATTGCCGGCGGGTGTTACACCTCAGCTGAAAAATGTTGCCGCTGTTGCTATACATGCCGATTTGCCAGCCTTTAGTAAACCAGGACAGAAAATTGATATTACAGTTTCCTCCTTAGGTAACTCAAAAAGTCTTCGTGGAGGAAGTTTACTAATGGCACCTCTTAAAGGGGTTGATGGAAAAATATATGCAATCGCGCAGGGTAATCTAATAGTCGGTGGTTTTGGTATTTCCGGTAGTGATGGTTCAAAAGTAACAGTTAATGTGCCCAGTGTTGGGCGTATCCCAAGTGGAGCTACTATTGAGCGTGAGGTGCCCAACCCGTTTGCAAATATGGAAAAAGTGGTTCTAAATTTAAATCGTGGCGACTTTACTACGGCAAACCGGGTGGTTCAGGCAATTAATAATGTTTTGGGCCCGGATAGTGCACAGGCTTTGGATGCTGTTTCTATTCAGGTATTAACGCCACCTACAACTACTCAGAAAGTTGAATTTGTTTCTTTTCTTGAAAACCTGAAAGTATCTCCAGATAGTGCGCCGGCCAGAATTATTATTAATTCACGTACCGGTACCATTGTCATTACCGACGATGTGCGTGTGAAACGTGCCGCGGTTGCCCACGGTAACCTGGTTGTCAGTGTCACTGCAGACCCAATTGTAAGTCAACCGGGTGGCGCCTTTAATGAAGGTACTACAGCGGTTGTTGGTCGTGATCGTATTGATGTTGAACAGCAAGATTTACGTATGTTCTTATTCCGCCCGGGCATTAGTTTAAGAGAGCTGGTTGATGCAGTAAATCGGGTAGGTGCTGCACCGGGTGATTTAGTTGCCATGTTAGAAGCATTAAAAACATCGGGTTCATTAACTGCTGAGCTGATAGTGATCTAGATGATTTCGGATACAGGCATAGTTAACGATTTTCAATCCCTTGATCACCTTAAAAAAGGCGCACGGGAGCAAAGCCCTGAAGCAATTAAAAAAGTTGCTAAACAGTTTGAATCGTTATTTGTAAAAATGATGCTTAAGAGCATGCGAGATACGGTTCCAGAAAATGAGCTGTTTGGTAGTAAAGCTGAGAAAACATATCAGGACATGTACGACAAGCAATTGAGTACAGAAATTTCGAATGGTCGAGGCATTGGTCTTGCCAGGGTTATTGAACGGCAGTTAGGTGGTGAACCCGAAACACGTTTAAGTGACAAGCGTATTGAGGATTATATAAATAATCCCATGCCAAATAATTACAGGCCAAATAATCCAGGGCCCGTCACTCCCGATTCAAAAAGTGCAGCGACTGTATCCAGGTTAAGTAGTGACTTTATGGGGGGGGCTTCAAATTTTCCATCGCAACAAAAAGTGCAAGTTGAAGACGCGGCTAAAAACTTATGGGAATCAACGCAGGACTTTATAGAAGATGTATGGCCACATGCTTTACGTGCGTCTGAAAAGTTAGGTGTGGATGCGGAAGTTTTAGTGGCTCAGTCAGCACTGGAGACAGGCTGGGGGAAACATTTGCCAGTAAAAGCAGATGGCTCAAATAGTTTTAATTTATTTGGCATTAAAGCAGATCAGCGTTGGAGTGGCGATAAGGTCGAAATTACCACACGAGAGTTTCGCTATGGTGTGATGCAACATGAGAAAGCTCAGTTTCGCTCTTATGAATCAGTTTCACAGGCGTTTGAAGATTATACCAGTTTCATAATTGATAACCCACGTTATCAGAAAGCGTTAGAGCGTGGATACGATGCATCAGCATATGCCAGTGAATTACAGAAAGCGGGTTATGCAACAGATCCTGATTATGCCAGCAAAATTAATCGAATTCGTGGTAGTGAAGAGTTACAAAGTAAAGTCTCTGAATTAAAGGCTTTAAATAAAGTGCCGCTAACCTAAGTGATAACGGATGTTTAACGCTTTTTAATTAAACATCTGCTTCTCGCACAGGAAGGCGGTTGTATAGAATCAACACTGTAAAATAGGAAGGCGTTATGCCTGATTTACTCAATATATCTGTAAGTGGTTTAAGTGCTTATCAGGGTGCACTGGCCACGACATCGCATAACATTGCTAATGTTGGCAATGAAAACTATACACGTCAGCGTGCTGAGCTTGATGCACGAAATCCACTGCGTGAAGGCCCAGCATTTTTTGGGCAAGGTGTTGATTTAACATCTATTAATCGAATTATTGACCAGTTTAATAGCCTGAGCATACGTGATAGTACTTCTAATGTGGGGCGTCTGGGTACGTTTGAATCCTATGCTGTGCGTGTTGAAAGTATTGTTGCTGATGAGCAGTCCAGTTTGATGCCTGCATTAGATAATTTTTTTAATGCTCTGAATGATGTTGCTAATGACCCTTCGGCAAATGCACCACGGGTTGCTTTATTGGGTTCAGCTGAAATTCTGGAGCAGAGTTTTGCTTCTATTGGTGGTGAGCTTCAAGCCCTGGAATCTGAAATTAATCTGAGTGTTCGTGCAGAAATTAGCGAAATAAACTCAATCGCTACCGAGCTTGCAAGCCTTAATGAACGACTAAGCAGTGTGAGTTCGGTAGCAGATCGCCCCAGTGATTTACTTGATCAACGTGACGCTTTATTAAAGAGATTGTCTGAAAAAATATCTGTTACGGTTGTTGAGCAGGCCGATGGAAATTTAAATGTGCTCGTAGGTACAGGGCAATTACTGGTTTCCGGCTCAACTGTTTCAACATTGGTCGCTCAGCAGGATGCAGCACAAGCTGACAGAATTTCAGTTGGCATTCAAAGTAGTGCCGGTACGGTTGATGTAACCGATACACTGGTAGGTGGTGATCTGGGTGGTTTACTGGATGTAAGAGACAGTTTTTTAAATGATACCCAGAATCGTATGGGGCTTTTGGCTATATCAGTAGCGGAGTCAATGAATGCCCAGCACACACAGGGTTATGACTTAAATGGTAACTTTGGTACTAATCAGTTCAGCACGGTGAGTACAGGTCATTTACAGGCACAGTTTGGTGGTGATTATCTGGCTAATGGTTTAGCGGTAGGTGAAACCATCAGTTTCGATTTACAGTTTGATGGGCGTACTGTAAACACGGCTTATACGGTTCAGGTGGGTGATACGAATCAGGATATCGCGAATGGATTACTGTTTGGCGCAACGGGAATAGACGCTGACGCTAATGTAACTGATAATGCAGATGGTACATATACATTAGCGGGTACAACCCCCGGTGTGAGTATGACATTTGAGCTTTATGGTTCAAATATAAAATTTGAAACAGCCGGTGGTCCCAGTCCGTTGGGTAATAATTTAGTGGTTTCAAATTTAACGGATGGAGCAACGGATAATACGACTCTGACTTTATCTTCATTAGGGTCGAGTAGTACACGTGCAACTGCGGGTGTAGTATCAACTGGTAACCCGGCAACCTTTATTGGGCCAAGTACAGTGGCTTTGCCGAATCAGAATAATACGGGCACAGGGGTAATGAATTTTTCAATTACCGATGTTAGCGCGTTAACAGTTTCTGATTATGAAGTGGGTTTTGATGGTGTTAATTATAATGTAGTCAGGTTAACAGATAATGTTACTGTTGCTACAGGTGCTGGCCCATTTGCTGTTGATGGCTTAGAAATTACCCCGGGTGGTGTACCTGTTGCGGGTGATTCATTTTATATTCGCCCCACTGATTTAGGTGCTGTGAGTTTTAAGGCATTATTAACTGACCCGGCACAAATAGCGGCAGCGGGTCCGGTACGCGCATCGACTAATATAAATAATATTGGTTCGGTTGAAATATCGTCGCCTACGGTTACCGATGTTTTAGATGGTGATTTAACACGCACAGTTGATGTGTTTTTTGATCCAGTAAATCCATCGGGAACATTTGATGTGGTTGATCGTGCAACAGGAGCGGTGTTGCAAAATGATGTGGTTTATTTTAATGGTATTAATGTAAATCAAAATGGCTGGCAGGTTCAGTTGACTGGCGACCCAAGACCAGGTGATACATTTACAGTGCAGGATAATGCGGGCGCTGTATCTGATAACCGAAATGCATTACTGCTTGCTTCATTACAAACTACGGGTGTACTCAATGGTGGTAATACAACTTTTGAGCAATCATATACAGCAATGGTATCCAGTGTGGGTGTGGTGACGCAACAGGTTAAAATTAGTCTGGAAGTTGAAGAAAGTTTATTAGATGGTGCAATTGAAAGACGTGAAAGTGTTTCCGGTGTAAATTTAGATGAAGAAGCAGCAAATTTAATTCGTTATCAACAGGCATACCAGGCTTTATCTCGTGTGATACAGGTATCACAGGAGTTATTTGATTCATTACTTAACGCGGTGTAATTATGCGAGTATCTACAGCACTCATACATAATCAGGGTTTGCAAAATATCCTTAGACAGCAGGAAGATCTGCTGCGGGTGCAAAATGAGATATCTACGGGTAAAAAAATATTGTCACCGTCTGATGATCCCAATGGTGCTGCCCGTGTAGTTGATATAAATGAAGCACTAAGTCAAATTGAACAGTTTGGTGATAATGCAAACTATGCAACGCAGCAGTTAAACCTGGAAGAGTCGACATTAACCAGTACAAATCTTGTATTACAACGTGTGCGTGAGCTGTCTATCCAGGCAGCGAATACAGGTGTAAATGATTTAGAAAGTAATCAGGCGATTGCTAGTGAAATAAAAGAAAAGTTAAATGAACTCTTTGATTACGCAAACGCAAAAGATGAAAATGGTGATTATATTTTTTCCGGTTTTCAATCTAAAACACAGGCATTTACAACAGATGGTGCGGGAAACTATACATATAATGGCGATGAAGGTCAGACATCTATCCAGATCGGTAGTAGTCGTCAGGTAACTGCAAATAATTCAGGTGCAGAAGTTTTTCAAATGATTCGCACGGGTAATGGTGATTTTTCGGTAGATGCTAATCGCACCAATGCGGGCACAGGAAAAATTTCAACCGGTTCAGTTATAGATCGTACCGCATTTCAAAGTCACGATTATACAGTTCGTTTTATTGATGCTGATAATTATGAAGTGTTTGATAATACGGCAGGTGCAGTAGTAGGGGTTACACCTCGGCCCTATAATGACGCAAGCTCAATTACCTTTGAGGGTATTGAAGTGCAGATTTCTGGAACGCCGGTAGCCGGTGATGAATTCACTGTTGAAGCCAGTCGTTATCAGGATATTTTCACCACACTAAATGATCTGGTCAGAGAACTTGAAACACCGGGAACCGGAGATATCACCGGTAGCTTTGGCGGGGGTTATCTGGCGAATGGCTTTGCCGCAGGTGATGCAATTGGCTTTGATCTGGATTTTGACGGTATTACACTGAATGTGGCTGCAGTAGCGGGAGCAACCGACTTAGCGACTGCAGGAAATTTAACAACGGCTTTAGTGGCCGCCGGTGTCACTGATAACCTTGATGGTACCTTTACATTAAATGGAACTACGCCAGGTTTGAGTGTTACTTTTCAGGCTAACCCTACAACTAATGTTATTGAATTTAGAACCGATGGTGGAAATGGTGAAGTTTTCAGTAATCTAAATTTAAGTAACTTAACGGATACTGGTAATGATGGTGTGTTGTTACTGAATAACAACGGTAATACGGTGGCATCGGTTGCATCAATCACATCAGCAATTGTTGGTGACTCGGGTTTTTTTGCAGCGGGCGCACCCAGTAATTCATTTTTATCACAACAAATTGATAATGCATTGAATAATATTGATCAGTCAATGGATAGAATTATTAATGTGCAAACCAGTATTGGCGGGCGTCTTAACTCTATTGATAGTCAGCTTGATGATAACGAAGCTAAAACAGTTCACCTGCAAGCGGTGAGATCAGATATTCAAGACCTGGATCTTGCCGAAGCTATAAGTAATATGACGTTTCAAACGACCAACCTGCAGGTGGCCCAACAAACCTTTGTGCGTATCCAGGGTTTAAGTCTGTTTGAGTTTATATAAAGCATAACTGGTAACTTCGTTACTTTTGTCTTGTTGCCACGCTCCGCGTGGGAATACAGTCAGTTAATCTGTTACTTTCGAATCGTTATTTATTTTAGATATGCATTCCCACGGAGGACCGTGGAACGAGATGAGCGACAGATTGTCATGAGCTGAAAGAGATTGCACTGTTCAGGTACATCGCCATCGGGGACTGAGCATCTTTCCCGCTCTGTCCCCTGTTTTGAGACCACAAGGAGTTGAAAGTGTAGTGAGTCGACTCCGTAAATTCCTTGATGGCATAACAACAGAGGACAGAGCTTAAAAAGCAAGGTCTGTCCCCGAGTATCTCAATCATACGAGTGATCTCTCTCGCAGTTCATTGCAATCCCGTCTATCAGAGCGCTCTTCACAGGTTAAATTTCATTGCTAAACTTTAAATATATTTGGGAAAAGGCGGTTTTTTCTTCATTAGTGTGTTCTTATGTTTAAGGTATCTATATAAAAAACAATAAGTTATCTTTGGCGAGGCCTAATAAAAAAAAGTAAATGAATCCTAAAGCTATCTCAAAAGCGGCCGATACAATCATTGAGAACGAATTAAACATATAATTCGCTGCAACCAGTAATAGACCTTTAGTCGACCTGGTAAGGCGACTGAAGCTTAGGAGTCAACCATGCCTCAAGTCATTAATACAAATATTCCATCAATAAATGCTCAACGTAATCTGAATACATCACAGAATGACCTGAATACATCATTACAGCGTCTATCTTCTGGTTTACGGATTAACAGTGCAAAAGACGATGCTGCGGGTCTGGCGATTTCAAATCGTTTCACATCACAAATTCGTGGTTTGACACAGGCGTCACGTAATGCGAATGACGGTATCTCTTTAGCGCAAACCGCTGAAGGCGCACTTGCTGAATCTACCAATATCCTACAACGTGTTCGTGAGTTAGCAATTCAATCAGCTAACTCAACAAACTCATCGCAAGATAGATTAAGTCTCCAGTCTGAAGTTAATCAGTTAGTTTCTGAGCTAGATCGTATAGCAAACACTACAACGTTTAACGGTCTGAAATTATTAGACGGATCATTTACAGCGCAGAGCTTCCAGATTGGTGCTGAAGCAAATCAAACTATTAATGTGAATGTGTCTGGTGCGACCGCTGATACAATTGGTATTAATACGGTTAATACTGATAACTCTACAATTGGTATTGAAGTAGCAACCTCTGGTTTCTCAGTAGGTACTTCAACTACATCATTCAATACAGCGGCAGCTGATGCAACTGCTACAGCTGCTCTTGGTACATTAATTGGTGACCAGGTTATTTCTGTTGTTGGCCCAGGTGGTACAACCGTTGTTAATGTTGATGCAGCGAGTAATAATCGTGATGCATCTGACATTGCCGCGGCACTGAATAATATTTCAGGTGTGCGTGCCACTGCAGAGCCGAATTCGGCATCATTCGCAGCGACTGCTGCACCTACAAATGCTGCTGACAACGATGTGGTTACTTTCAATGTTGTAAGTGGAGATGGCGCGCAAAGTGAGACAGTTAATATTCTTGTAGATACAGCTACTTATGAAACTGATTTTAACAATGCCGTGCAAATAGCCGTTGATGATATCAATACATCAAACGGTGATACAGACTTAAGTTTCAACACAACGACTCAAACCATTACCAGTGAAAAGGGTGCGAATATTGGTATTGAAGGATTTGACGTTTTTGATAATGCATCAGTGGAAATAGATACTTTCACTTCTGATACAAACTCCGATGAAACTACACTGGACTTTACTATCGCGGGTGTGGCAGTAACAACTGGTGTAATTGTGGGTGGTATTTCTGGTGACCAGGGAGCTACTGCTACAGCTTTGAATACGGCTATTAACAATACAGTTGGTTTGCAGAATATTGGTGTGAGTTCAACACTTAATGGTGCTGGTACCGGTGTTATTGTTACTCGAAGTGGTATTGTTTCGGGCAATGCAGCAGACTATCAAGGTGTCCTTGATATAGCAGCTGTAAACACAGATGGTACTGCCGCTGCTGGTGGTGGTTTCAGTGTTGCGGCTCAAACTGCGGGTGCGACCACTGTAGCGGCTAGCCCTCTTGCTGAAGGCGGTACAGCAGCATCAGCAATAGCAGGTGTTGCGAATGAAACAGATACCATTAGTTTTGCGGGCCAGACGGTTACTGAAACAGGTGGTGCAGGTAATGAAGCAGCGGTTCAGGTAGGTAATCTGACATTGTTAATGGAAGATGCCGGTATAAATATCCAGTCTGATCTTACTGCTGCTACAGCGAGTATTTTAAATGCAGGTGCTAATACAAATGCAACCTTAACTGCAGGCTCAGCAATGAGTGATGCAAGCAGCGGTAATTTTGCCGCTTCCCAGACATTGGCTATTACAGGTGACGGTGTAGCAAATGTTGATATTTCTGAAAATAGCACGGCTGCGGAAATAGCTGCACTGGTAAATAAAGTGTCAGATACTACAGGTGTTTCTGCTAATGCGCGGACAACAGCGACAATTAGTAATCTGGATACTGATGGTGTTATTTCAATGACATTAAACGGGTCGACTATATCTGCTAATGTTACAACTACAGACCTGGGTGAGCTGGCAACATCAATTAATGATAAGTCAGGCGCTACAGGTATTAGTGCGACATTAAGTGTCGATGGCGCATCAATTGAATTAATTCATTCAAGTGGCAATGATATTGATGTTGTTAACTTTAGTCATTCTGCTGCTAATGTAACTACCGCTACAACAGCTAGCTTACGTATTGCTGGTGGTGAAGGCACCGCTGTAACATTACAGGATGGCACAGCACTGGATCTGGATTCAACTGTAGTAGGTGGTAATGTTGAGTTTACATCAAATGGTTCATTTACTGTTGAGTCAAATGTAGCAGCAGGTAGTGGTGGTATCTTTAGTGGTAATGCTAACGATACAAATGCAAGTACACTCTCTACAGTGAATAACATTGATATCAGTACCAAAGCTGGCGCAAATGCAGCAATTAATGTAACTGATGGTGCACTGGCTAAAGTTGATAGTATCCGTGCAGACCTGGGTGCGATTCAAAACCGATTTGGATCAACTATCTCTAGCCTGGATACAGCAGTTGAGAACTTCAGTGCAGCGCGTAGCCGAATTCAGGATACGGACTTTGCCGCTGAAACTGCAAACTTGACGCGTAACCAGGTACTGCAACAGGCGGGTGTAGCGATGTTGGCTCAGGCAAACTCACAACCTCAGTTAGTATTGAGTCTTCTTCAGTAAGGGTAGACAGGTGATAATTACCAGAACAAGTTTTGTTAAAGCGGTCGGTGAGTTTCTCACCGCCGTGTTCTGGTGTTTGTCTAACAATATATTTAATACTGTGAACAGGTGTAAACATGTCTACTGATATCGTGACAAATCAGATTTCAAAAGATGTTTTGAGCTCATCATCAGCTGTTAAATCTAAACCTGCAAATGATGCTGGTCAGGTGGAAAGTCGGCAAAATGCTGCTGCCCAGATGGCCACTTTGGAAGGCAAATCTTTACCGCCTGAATCCCAAAAAGCGGAAATAAGTAGTGAAGATATACAGCAGGCAGTGACTGAACTGAATTCGCACATACAAAACATAGAACGGAATTTGTTATTTAGTGTTGATGAAAGCAGTGGTCGTACAGTCGTACGAGTGGTGAATTCTGAAACAGAAGAAGTAATCAGGCAGATGCCCACTGAAGAGGTGTTGCGTATTTCTCGTAGCATTCATGAGCAGATGGGTGATGTTTCAGGTTTGATTTTTGAAACTTCTGCATAATTGGCCTTTTATTTGCAATAACTAATTAATAGCACTCTGTAGGTGCGCCTTGATGTAAAAAGATTTATTAATGCCGCAATGCATGGAGCAAGGAGCGGTGTAGGCGCACAGGGTGAGTAGAAAAATTAGTATTTTATTGTGCGCCTGAAAGCGCACCTACAAATGACTCTTTTCTATTTTTTAATTATTCTTATTGATCGAGGTTTTCATGGCAACAATTTCAGCAGCAGGTATAGGCTCTGGACTGGATGTAAATAGCATCCTGGAACAGATCGTTGAAGCCGAACGTGCGCCAACTGAAAATCGTCTAAATCTTAAAGAAGCTAAACTTCAAGCTGAACTCAGTGCCTTTGGTGCATTAAAAGGTTCTGTCAGTTCATTTCAATCTTCGTTAGGTAAATTAACTTCAGCATCTCTGTTTAATAGCAGTAAAGTATCGGTGAGTAATAATGATGTGTTAAGTGCTTCCACATCAAGTATTGCGCAGGAAGGTAATTATTCTGTTGAAGTTAAAAGTCTTGCACAATCTCATAGCCTGGCATCTATTGCTTTTGATGAACTAGATGATGTCATTGGTAATGGCACACTTACATTTAATTTTGGTACCACGACTTATGACCCGGGTACTGATTTTGCGACTGGCGATGATACTTACACCAGTTTTACAAATAATACTGAACGTTCCAGTGAATCGGTTGTTATAGATAACACAAACAATACGGTTAGCGGCGTTCGTGATGCTATAAATAATGCTGACATAGGTGTAACCGCATCTATAGTAGATGACGGTTCAGGTTATCGTTTACTTATCTCTTCTGACCAGCAGGGTCTGGATAATAGTTTGGGTATTACAGTAGATGAAGGTGGTGGCGCGGCTGACAATATTGATACGACCGGTTTATCTCAATTAGCTTTTAATGGTGGTGCTACTAATGTGGAGCAGACACAGGCCGCTTCTGATGCAGAATTAACAATAAATGGATTAACTGTTTTTCGGGAAGAAAATACCATTACAGGTGCGATTCCCGGTATTACACTGAATTTAAAAACTGCAGATGTGGGTAACCCGGTGCAGGTGAATATCAGTAGTACTAATACCAGTGAAGCAGAAAAAAATATTAGTGCCTTTGTTGAGTCATTTAATGAAATGGCAGCCGTGTTTAATAGCCTCACTGAGTATGGTGGTGTTGATGGACAAAACGGGATACTACTGGGTGATACAACAACGCAAAATTTAATGCAACAGATGCGCCGTGAAATTGGTGGTTTTGTAAATAGTGGCGGTAGTTTTAATAGTCTTAGTTCAATAGGCATAACAACTAACAGAGACGGTACACTTAAACTGGACAGTGCTGTACTTAATGATGCACTGAGTGAGGACTTCGATTCAGTTGCACAATTATTTTATGCTAATGGAAATTCATCTGACAGTGAAGTATTTGTTACAGGAAGCAGTCTTTCAACTCAGGAAGGTCGATATAGTGTATCAATAGGTTCACTTGCTACGCAGGGGCAATTTTCTGCAGCAGCTGTGACGGGACCCATTACAATTGATTCAAGTAATGATTCTTTTTCATTTGTTGTTGATGGAACATCAACCAGTAACATTTCAATTAGCCAGGCAACTTATACTGATTTAGATGATCTGGCCCAGGAAATTGAAAATCGTATTAATAGTTCCAGTAGTTTACAGAGTAATGGACAGGGTGTTTCTGTTTCATATGAGTCTGGTGCATTTCAGATTACTTCAAGCTCTTATGGTTCTGATTCCAGGGTAACGGTTTCTTCACAAAATAGTAGTCTGGGTTTTATCAGTAGTGCTGTTTCAACAGATGGTACAGATGTTACTGGTACGATTGGCGGTTTACCCGCCACGGGCTCAGGCCAGTTTTTGACGGGCACCGGTGCGGCGACTGGACTGGAGTTGCAGATCACCGGTAGTAATGTGGGGAGTCGTGGCAGTATTGATTTTTCACGAGGTATGGCAACTAAGCTGAATTCTCTATTAACTGAATTCCAGGCAGAAGATGGACAGATTACTGCAAAAACTGACAGTATTAATGACCAAATCAAAAGTATTACCGAGGATCGTCTCGATTTAACAAAACGTGTAGATGCTATAGAAGAACGCTATAGAAAACAGTTTACGGCACTAGATATTTTGATTAGTCAGATGAATGCAACCAGTGATTTTTTACAGCAACAACTCGATGCTTTGCCAGGCAGTACTTTTAACAATAATTAAATTTTACAAATTAAAGTCATTTGTTGTGAGTAGTCTGCTATAAACAACAGATGGATAAAGATAAGCCAACAGACAGGAAAAAGCCAATGCAAAATTCAGCAGCAATGAATCAATATAAGCAGGTGGGTGTACAGGCAGCAATAGGTAATGCTGATCCACACACATTAATACAGATGCTTATAGATGGCGCGATACAGCGTTTAAATACCGCGAAAATGCATATGAAGCAGAATAATGTGTCACTTAAAGGTGAAAACATTAGTAAGGCGATTTCGATTATTGATGGTTTACGTACATCGCTTGATATGGAAAAAGGTGGCGATATTGCTAAAAATCTGGAGTCACTTTACGATTATATGCAACGCCAGTTACTGGCTGCCAATATTGGTAATAAGGTAGAAAATATCGACGAGGTGCTTTCATTGATGAATGAAATACGTGCAGGCTGGACAAGTATTCCTCAGGATGTAAGAAATAGTAAAACTCAGGAAAGCTAACTGCATGTTACAGCCCAGACAACAACAATGGCAAAGTATTCTGCAGATGACTGAAATGCTGCATCAGTTATCGGCAGAAGAAAACTGGCAGGCAATGACCGAGCTGGAGTCAGAGCGTTTTGGTAAAATTGAAAACTTTTTCTTAACGCCTGTTGCAGAATCTGAAGTCGAAGAGGTTGGAGAGGGTATCCGGCAGATGTTAAAAAGTGATGAGCTGTTAAAGCAACACAGTGTGACACAACAACAAAACATGTCAGACGGAATAAAGAAAATATCTACCGGACGCAAGGTTGTTGAGGCTTATAACAAACACAGCGTTTAGACGGGCTTGAAAATTTAAGTTGCTATGGCGTATCTCCATCGGGGAAAGACCGCCGTTTTTTGGCGCTCTGTCCCCTTAACCTGAACCACTGAGAGTTCTACGGAGTTGGCTCGCTACTCTGTCAGCACATAGTGCTATGGATTAAGGGGACGGAGCGCAGAAAGCGCGGTCCATCCCCATTGGATATGTTCCACAATAGAAAATAGTTTTTGTTTACTTGAAATCAATTAATTCCAGTACTTCCCTGTAACCCTCTGAATTTATAAGAAATAAAAACGACAATATTTTGACATTCAGAAAATATCTGCTTTACTCATCTTAATCGAGTTATTTTTTGAAAGCAGGATTATTATGTCGAACACCTCGCCACAATCGGGAATTCTACTGGTTGAAGACGATTCACAGATATTTAATGAAATAAAGTCTCTGATGGGCTTTATGGGATTTGATACCTTTTATGTTAATGATCTAGATGCTTTAACAGGTGCTTTAAATAGTGGTGAGTTTAAGTGTGTTTTATTAGGTGAGTTTCAGGGGGAACGTGCCAGAATAGAGGCATTAGAAAAAATACAGTCTTCTACAGTACCTGTCATCCTGTTCAATCAGGATAAAATTAATTTAGAAAAATACCAGTCTCAATACTCAGTAGTTTCATCTCATCTGGAAATGCCACTTAAATATGAGCCCGTATCATTAGCATTAGAAGCCATTAGTTCTCCTGGTAATGCTACGAGTGTTACTGCGGTAGGTAAACTGGTTAGTCGAATTCCTAAACTGGGTGGCAGTAGTGCTGCCATTCAATATGTTAGAACCATGATTGAACAGGTCGCTAAAGCAGATGCGAGTGTTTTGATTCTGGGTGAGTCAGGTACCGGTAAAGAAGTGGTGGCACGTAATATTCATGCTTTATCAAATCGCTGCAAAGCTGGGTTTGTACCGGTAAATTGTGGTGCTATTCCTGCAGATTTATTAGAAAGTGAATTGTTTGGCCATGAAAAAGGTGCATTTACCGGCGCTATTAATTCACGTCAGGGACGATTTGAGCTTGCAGAAAAAGGCACTTTGTTTCTTGATGAAATAGGTGATATGAGTTTGCCTATGCAGGTGAAACTGTTACGTGTATTACAGGAACGCACATTTGAAAGAGTGGGAAGTAATAAGAGCATACAATCCGATGTGCGAATATTAGCCGCGACTCATCGTAATCTTGAATTGAATATTAAAGATGGAAAGTTTCGTGAAGATTTGTTTTATCGTTTGAATGTATTTCCTATTGAATTACCTTCATTACGAGAACGTTTAGAAGACGTACCCTTTTTATTACAGGATCAGATAGATAAATTAGAAGCAGATAACAGAGGAACCGTGCGTTTAACCGCTGAAGCGACGGAAATGTTAAGTCAGTATTCATGGCCGGGAAATGTGCGAGAGTTATCTAATCTGGTGGAACGTTTATCTATTTTGTATCCTGACAGCATCGTGGATGCACAGCATCTGCCTCCTAAGTATCAACCTGCTTCTGCATTCAAACCTGAAGTTAATAGCTTTAAATCTAACCCTCCATTTAATCCGGCATTGATGTTTGCTGATCTTGATGAAGATGATGAAATAGAAAGAAGTCTGTTGAAGAAGCTTCCAGCTGATTTACCTCAGAAAATATCAGAAGGTTACTCTGAGACTGCAATTACTAAAGCAGCAGCTACTCTGGATGATGATGGTCTTGATTTAAAAGAGCATCTTGCCGGTATGGAAGTTGAGCTAATAACACAGGCCTTAGGTAAAACTGATGGTGTCGTTGCTCATGCTGCGAAATTATTAAAAATGCGTCGAACAACATTGGTAGAGAAACTTAAAAAATATAATATTAAGACTTAAAATTTCTTTTTCTTCTAATGCTTTGATATTTTGTGCCTGAACAGTGCAACTCTAACAGCTCATGATAATCTGTCGTTTACTCGTCCTGAACAGGGTAATTTCTTTCACATCATAAGAGCCTGTCGTTCGTCTTGCCATCTCGCTCCCACGCAGGAGCATGGGAACAAGATAAGCACCCTCTCACAGCCCATCTCCATCGGGGACTGAGCATCTTTCCCGCTCTGTCCCCTGTGGTAATGCCATCAAGAGTTTTACGGAGTCGACTCACTACTCTTTCAGCTTTTGGTGGTATGGCTTAAGGGGACAGGGCAGAAAAGCGCTGACCTTTCCCCGATGGAGATGTGCCTAAACAGTGCAATTATATTTCACGGCAAACCTGTTCCATCCTAGCCGGATAATTGACTCCTGATTGCCACTACCTATATAACTAACTGAAATATATAAATAAATTCTTTTGGCATGCTAAATGCACTGATACTGCTAAGTCGAACTAAAGTGACATAAACACGACATGCAGCAAACAGCAAATATAAAAACAACAGCACAGCCGTTAAATCTGGATCCTAATTCTTTACAGGACCCAACACAGTTAGTGGCGGCATTTGAGCAATTTGGTCGATTATCTGATCAGTTACAGCAATCATATCAGGAGCTTGACGACCGGGCAGCTAAACTCAGTGAACAGCTTGCTTTTGCGCAAGATGAACGATTAAAACAGCTTGCTGAAAAAGAGCAGTTGGCTCATCGATTACAATCACTTTTAAATGCATTACCCGCAGGTGTATTGCTGGTAGATGAGAAGGGTGTGATAAATACAGCTAACCCAGCCGCAGAGTTATTTTTAGAACAGAGCTTAATGGGAAAAGAGTGGCGCAGAGTTTATGCACACAGTGTTTCTCGTCATACTGAGCAGGATTTATATTTAAATTCAGGTCGTATACTCAGCTTAAAAAATCAGCCTCTCGAAACTTCAGGTGAAGATGATAATTCAGGTGAAATTATTTTACTGGATGATATCTCTGAACAACGCATGTTAGAAGGTCTTGCCGATAGACAAAATCGTCTGGCTGCTATGGGACAAATGGCAGCGGGACTGGCACATCAGTTACGTACCCCCCTGGCTTCAGCCGTTTTATATGCATCTCAATTAAATCAGTTTACTGCGGATAACCCTAAACAAAATAAAGCGGTAGAAAAAGTGCGTACTTGTATGCGTTATCTGGAAAAACTGATTAACGATATGTTGTTGTATGCAAAAGGCGGTGAGTTTGCAGAACAGAAGTTTCAGTTAAATGATCTGTTAGTTGCGTTTAATGCGCGTATCGAAAATAGTATCAGAGAAAACAATATTCAGTTAAAAATTATTAGTCAGTTAAATGATATTCAGTTAACAGGTAGTTTAGATGCATTGGTCAGTGTTTTGATTAATCTAGTTGAGAATGCCATACAGGCCTGTGATGACACTTGCGAGATAGAGCTAGAGGTATATGAGCAAGCCAATTATTTAATTTTAACCGTTCGTGACAATGGTCCAGGACTGACTGTAGATCAACAAACTAAAATATTTGAACCATTCTTTACTCAACGAGAAGGCGGAACAGGCCTTGGTCTTGCTGTAGCACAATCTATTATACAGGCGCATCACGGAGATCTTCTGGTCAGGTCTCAGCCTGGAAATGGTAGTAATTTTTATATCTGTTTACCTCTAAATAGAAGTGAGCAGTTCCTGGCGAGTGGCCAAACGAACTCGTTTAATCCTGAAAAAAACAAAAATTCTGGAAAAGTTAATAGTCCGTTCAACGGCACACAGAATGGAGAAAAGCATGAGTCAAAATAAACAACAATGTATTGATATTTTAATTGTTGAAGATGATGAGCAACTTCGTGAGGCAATTTGTGATACCTGCGAAATGTCTGGTTATTCAGTGGCAAGTGCTGAGCATGGTCAGGCAGCACTTGTTAAATTAAATGAGCAGCAATTTAAACTGGTCATCAGTGATGTACAAATGCAGCCGATGGATGGAGCTGAGTTATTATCAAAAATTAAAAACAAGTACCCTGAGTTGCCAGTTGTTGTAATGACGGCTTATGCAAGCATCGAGAAGGCTGTAGATTTTATGCGTCTGGGTGCGGCAGATTATCTGGTAAAACCATTTGAAGTGGAAGCATTACAACAGGTAATTAAAAAAATAATTAGTACAGAAGTTTCTGTTAAACATGAAACAGAATTACTTGCCGAAGATGAAAAAATGCGTTCGCTCAAATTGCTGTCCAGTAAAGTAGCACAAAGTGATGCAACGGTATTGTTATGCGGTGAAAGCGGTGTCGGTAAAGAAGTTTTTGCCCAGTTCATACATAACCAGTCTAAACGCTCTGAGCAGGAGTTTATTGCGATTAACTGTGCCGCAATTCCAGAAAATATGCTTGAAGCCGTTTTATTCGGTTATGAAAAAGGTGCGTTTACGGGTGCGGTTCAGGCAACACCGGGTAAATTTGAACAGGCACAGAATGGTACGTTATTACTAGATGAAATATCTGAAATGGATGCTGCATTACAGGCCAAGTTATTACGTGTATTACAGGAAAAAGAAGTTGAACGTTTAGGTGGTCGTAAAACAATTAAGTTAAATGTTCGTGTTTTAGCAACAACCAATAGAAACTTAAAAGAAGAAGTGAAAAACGGTCGATTCAGAGAAGATCTTTTCTATCGTTTAAGTGTTTTCCCTATTCAGATACCGCCACTGCGTGAACGACTGGCAGATATTATTCCAATTGCAAATAAGTTGTTAAATAAGCAAGCTGGTATTGCATCAAATGTTTTAACACTAACAGCAGATGCACAGCAAAAATTACTCAATTACTCATGGAGAGGTAATGTGCGTGAGTTAGATAATGTGATGCAACGAGCACTTATTTTTAAGGAAGGTAATGAAGTGACTGCAGCTGATATTCACCTTGAAGCAGATGATTATGAGTTAAAGAATAAGCAACAAAAGATAGAATCAGTACAGGACTCTGAGCTGGTGAATGGTCTTAAAGATCGTGAACAACAACTTATTCTTGAAGCTCTAAAGGCAGGAAATGGAAGCCGTAAATATGCAGCAGAAAGACTGGGAATAAGCCCGAGAACTTTAAGATATAAATTAGCCAGAATGCGTGATTCTGGAATTACTGTTTAGTTGTTAGCTGGAGATAATTATGAGTGATATGAATATTAATCAGGTACTAGCACAAATGCGTGCGATGGAGGCCCAGGCTAAAGCGCCAACAGGTCCTGAAGCATTATCAATTAATGAAGTGCAGGGAGCGCAAAAAACAGAATTTTCTGAGGTTTTAAATAATTCAATAAATTCTGTTAATGAAACTTTAATGACTTCAGGCCAGATGGCTAAGGAATTTGAAAAAGGCGATTCGGGTATTTCAATGGCTGAATTAATGATCAATATGGAAAAGGCCAGCGTTTCATTTCAGGCGATGACCAGCGTTAGAAATAAATTATTAACGGCTTATCAGGAAATTATGAATATGCCTGTCTAAAAAAAGTCTTAAGACTTGTATATTAAGCATAATAAAATTTGAATTTTTCAAAAGGTTAAAAAATGGCAGAACAAGCGGCAGTACCCAACGCGACAATGATGATTCCCGTGCCCCGATTTATCGGTGCAATTTTGGGTGTTGTGGTTACAGTACTGGTGAGTATTGGTATTTATACCTGGGGTACAGCACCCAGCTTTTCATCATTATATACAGGGCTTGAACCAGGTGATGCAGCAGAAGTGGTTGCAGCTTTACAGTCAGCGGCAATTCCATATGAATTGAATGCAGCTTCTGGTTCGGTAATGGTTGAATCAGGTCGGGTACATGAAGCACGTTTGAATCTGGCTGCTCAGGGTTTACCAAAAGGTACTGCCATTGGTGTTGAAATGTTACAGCAGGAGCAAAGTTTTGGTACCTCTCAATTTGTTGAAAGTGCACGTTATCATCATGCAATGGAAACAGAATTAGCACGAACTATCAGTACTATGCGTAATGTTAAATCGGCTCGAGTACATCTGGCGATTCCAAAAAATTCTGTTTTTGTTAGAAAGCAGCAAAAACCCAGTGCTTCCGTTGCGCTTAGTCTTTATGGTGGGCGCGCAATTGAACAGGGGCAGGTAAACGCAATCATTCATATGGTTGCATCGGGCATTTCAAATTTAACCGCAGAAAATGTAACCGTTGTTGATCAGAATGGACATTTATTATCGTCTGGTGATATGTCCAGTAGTGTCGCAATGACAGGTCGTGAATATGATTATTCTCGACAGGTTGAACGTGACTATGAACAGAGAATAGAGCACTTGCTGGAGCCTATAATTGGCGCCGGAAAAGTACGTGCCACGGTTAATGCAAATATCGATTTCACACAACAGGAAAGTACGGAAGAATTATATAATAACGCTAATCAAACATTACGTAGTGAACAGTCTTCAAGCTCGAAACGTTTTGATAATAGAGGCGGTGGTGGTGTTCCAGGTGCTTTAGCAAATCAACCTCCAGAAGGCGGTCAGCTGGTTGAAGGTGCGGGTGGTGTAGGCCAGGGTGGTACTACTAAAGCACCGACAAATTCTAATGATAATGTTGTAAAAAATTATGAAGTAGATCGTACCATTCGTCACTCCCGTCAAAATAGCGGTATTATTAAACGTCTTACTGTGGCAGTTTTAGTTGATGACCGAATTATAGTGGAAGATGGTGAATCGACCAGAACACCATTAACAGATGATGAAATTGCCAGAGTGACGAGCCTTGTTCAGCAGACTATTGGTTTTGATCAGCAACGGGGCGATCTGGTAAATGTAATTAATGCTTCATTTACACCATTGGAAGCGATAGAAGACTTACCAGAACCCTCTATAATGGATAATAAATGGGTACAATTTGCGCTAAAATGGATATGGCCGTTTATACTTATATTAATCGTGATTTTCACAATTTTAAAACCATCGATTAAAGGTTTAACATCCTATGTACCACCCACACCGGTACTGGCTTCTAATCAGGGAGCTGAAGGCGAAGGGGGTGGTGCAGCTGGTGAAGGCGGAGTAGCTCAGCTTGAGCATCAGGATGAATCTATTCCGTTACCCAGTGACTCGGATCAAAAAATAGAATTTGCTAAATCAATGGTACAACAGGACCCTAAAAAAGTAGCTAATGTTGTTAAAGACTGGGTTGGCGCAGAATCATAAAGACGTAAAAAAATGGCAGAAGAAACTAACTTATCATTAACCGGTGTACAAAGAGCAGCTGTTCTATTAATGGCTATGGGCTCGGAAAATGCAGCGGAAGTATTAAAACATCTGAACCCTAAAGAAGTACAAAGTCTGGGTGCGGCGATGGCCAATCTGGAAAATGTAAATAAGGTAACGATGTCGACAGTCATGGATGAGTTTATTGCGGAAGTTAGTAACCAGACATCTGTTGGCATAGGTCAGGAAGATTATATTCGTGAAATGATGGTGAATGCTTTAGGTCAGGATAAAGCCAATAACATGATAGACCGCATATTACTGGGTAGCGGTAATAAGGGTTTAGAGTCTTTAAAATGGATGGACGCCAGATCAGTTGCAGAAGTTATTCGATTAGAGCACCCGCAAATTATTTCAATTGTTTTATCTTATCTTGAGCCAGACCAGTCAGCAGAAGTTTTGAAAATGTTACCTGAACGTGCGCGTCCGGATATTTTAATGCGAGTGGCTGCATTAGAAGGTATTCCACCGGCTGCATTACAGGAGTTAGACAAAATTATGGAAAAACAGTTTTCCGGTAGCCAGAACGTAAGTCAAAATAGCATGGGTGGTTTTAAAACTGCGGCCAATATTCTTAACTTTATGGAGTCTTCTATTGAAAGCGCCATAATGGACTCTATTGCTGAGCATGATCAGGATATGCAGGAAAGTATCTCTGAACTGATGTTTGTATTTGATAATCTTAATGATGTTGATGATCGTGGTATTCAGGCATTACTTCGAGAAGTGTCTACTGATAGTTTAACGCTTGCACTTAAAGGTGCGGAAGAAGGTCTGAAAGAAAAAATACTTAAAAATATGTCTAAACGTGCAGCTGAAATGTTACGTGAAGATATGGAGGCTCGAGGTCCAGTACGTTTAAGTGAAGTAGAGCTTGCACAGAAAGATATTATTAGTACAGCAAGACGATTAGCTGATGAAGGTGATATTGTTCTTGGTGGTAGTGGTGCTGAGGAAATGGTTTAACCTCCGGGAATTATATTTTTTATGACTAGTCGATTTACAGTTTCTGAAAGTGATATCAAGCATTACGTGGCACCTGAATTATCAGGTAATATCGTAGGTATGAAGGATGAGGCAATACGCCCGCAAACTGTAGAAGAGATCGAGGCGTTACAGAAGCAGGCATATGATGAAGCCGTAACAGCAGGCCATGCGGAGGGTTTGAAACAGGGGCTTCAGCAGGCAAGTAAATTACAGAATATTTTTAATTTTTTACAGCAGCCTTTAAATGAATTAGATAAACAGGTTGAGCATCAATTAGCTGATCTGGCCATTTTGCTGGCAAAAATGTTACTGCAAAAAGAATGTGAACTGGATGCAGAACATATTAAAAATCTGGTACATCAATCATTAGAATATTTGCCGATTAAATCGCGTGATATTCAGGTACGTTTAAATTCTGCTGATATCGCTCTATTAAATCAGGCAGAAATAAATACGACAGAACAAAGCTGGAAGTGTGTAGCTGATAATACAGTTACGCAAGGTGGCTGTATTATTGAGTCAAGCACATCGCATATTGATTCAACGGTTGAAAATAGAGTACAACAACTCGTTGATCAACTTAATTTACATCAGGATGTTGAATAAATATGTTGCAGCAGAGTGATCACTTTCAGCGTTGGGTTGATAGCCTGGAAAAACAACAAACAAGAATTAGCGCACCTGAGCCAGTTGTTGAGGGTCGTTTAACCCGTATGGTGGGTTTAACATTAGAAGCAATTGGTTGCGAAGCGGCGGTGGGAACCAGTTGCAATATTATTGCTCCGGGTAATCATTGTATTGAAGCAGAAGTTGTCGGCTTTTCAGGTGATAAAACGTACTTAATGGCCATGGGCGAAAGCCGCGGTTTAATTCCAAATGCTAAAGTTATTCCCGTCGGTCATTCAAGTTCGATAGAAATTTCAGATGGCTTTTTAGGTCGCGTCATTGATGGAAGGGGTCGTCCACTGGACGGTAAAGGGCCGATTAAAGTAAATCATGATTTATCTGCCCATATGCCCTTGGCGGGTAAACCTATAAACCCGCTGATGCGTGATCCTATTAAACAGCCTTTAGATGTTGGTGTGCGAGCTATTAATTCTTTACTTACAGTAGGTCGAGGCCAGCGCATGGGACTGTTTGCAGGTACAGGTGTTGGTAAAAGTATTTTGTTAGGCATGATGACAAAATATACCGAAGCCGATGTAATTGTCGTTGGCCTGATAGGTGAGAGGGGGCGTGAAGTAAAAGAATTTGTACAGGATATATTAGGCGCGGATGGTATTAGGCGTGCCTGTGTTGTTGCAGCACCGGCAGACTCTTCACCGTTAGTTAGAATTCATGGCGCGATGTTAGCAACCAGTGTTGCTGAGTATTTTCGCGATCAGGGTAAGAAAGTATTGTTATTAATGGATTCTCTTTCTCGTTTTGCCCAGGCGCAGCGTGAAATTGGGTTGTCAATTTCTGAGCCACCAGCAACAAAAGGTTATCCGCCTTCGGTGTTTGCACGCATACCTCAATTAGTTGAAAGGGCAGGTAATGGTCAGGCGGGGCAAGGTTCGATTACTGCTTTTTATACGGTGTTAACTGAAGGTGATGATAATAATGACCCGATCGCTGATGCGGCACGGGGTATATTGGATGGGCATATTGTATTGTCACGTCAGCTGGCTGACATGGGCCAGTACCCGGCTATTGATCTGGAGGCGTCGGTAAGTCGAGTTATGCCGATGGTAACTACCGATAATCAAATGAAACAAAGCCAGCAAATAAAACAGCTATACTCAATATATGAACAAAATCGAGACCTGATTAATGTGGGTGCTTATCAACAGGGTACAAATGCTGAAATTGATAAAGCAATTGTGATGCAGCCTCAAATTCAGGCGTTTATGCGTCAAAGTATGGGTGAGGCCGTCCCGTTTCAACAAAGTCAGCAAATGCTTGATCGGTTGATAGCCTCAGCTAGTCAGTCTGCGCAGGCAGAAGTTAATGATTTTTAAATAATAAGTCATAAGCCGTAAACCTCAGGAAGTAATTTACAGGTATATCCTGATTGATCTGATTTACGACTGATAACTTAAAACTCAAGATTAGGCATTATGCGATCTAAACGAATTCAACCAATAGCAAAACACGCCGATCAGCTGCAGCAGCAGGCAGTACAGATTTTTGTGGTTGCTCAACAGGCAGTGGTTGATGCACAGCTTCAATTAGAGCAGTTAATTGAGTATCGTAGTGAATATAATAATGGACGTGTCAGTGGCAGTTTAAGCGTTATTCAGTTAAGGGATTATCAGGTGTTTCTGAACAAACTTAATCAAAGTATTGATCAGGCACGTATCAATATAATAAATAAAAAACAACTATGCGAACAACAGAAATTAAACTGGCTTAAAACTCGTTCACGAAGCAAAGCACTGGATGCGGTGATTGTAAAGTACCAGGTGCAGGAGGCGCAGATAGAAGCAAGGATTGAGCAGAAGGAACAGGATGAATTCTCAAGCAGACCTAAAAGATAATCATAAGTTATAAGTCTAATTCAATATTGGCCCGTCATTTGCTCCTGTATCTATAACACAATCAACCCTGATACAGGTGGTCTATGGAATTACGCCAACAGCTCGATATAAATACATCGCCAAAAGTGCAAAAATCGACTGATAAACAAGCTCATTTTAAAGAAAATGATGGTGTTGATTTGACGAAGAAAAAACCGTTCAAAGATCAGTTAAATGATCAGATTGACCAGGTTAAAGCTCAGGAAGATAGTAAAAAAATTAATAATAATCAACAAGATAATGTCAATTCATTAGAAAATGGCCAGACTAATGATGAGCTGGACAGTAGCCCCGAAACAAACAATATAGAGACTGACATTACGGGTGATAAAGGAATTGATGCGCAGGACCAGCAAGAAACCTTAAATGCTCAACAGGCTAGTGACATTGCTAACCCTTTAATTGCCGTTAATTTGCCGGGAACAGGCAGTGCTTTGCCGCTTTCTAATGTAAATTCTTCTGCCACAGACCCAGTATCCTCGGCGATTAAACAAATAATACCGGTTGATACTTCAGTGAAGGCAGGCACTCAATCAGCACAAAACGCTGTATCAGATTTGGAGATGAGTTCACGGCGAATCAGTGATCTTATAAATAAAACACCACTTACATCGACAAATCAGAATTCAGAATTAACTAATGCCGATGCGCGGACTACTAAAGCGATTACAGTACCTTCTACTTTAACCGCTACTTTATCTGAGAAAGCAAATGCTCAGGATGCACGATACAGTAAAGTTATGAGTGAAATGCCGACAGCTGATGTCATAACCCAAACAACCAGGATGCAGCAAGTTCCTCTTACAACCGCAATTTCTGCTAGTCATGCATCAATACAAAATATATCAAATGCACTTGCTGTCGAGCCAGGTAGTAGTTTGACAAGCTCGACACCTTTGAGCAATACCTTAAATACTTCAATTGCTGCCAATGTACAAAATCCTAACTGGTCGCAACAAATGACTCAGCAGGTATCGTATATGATTAAAGGTGGTTTTCAGCATGCAGATATAAAGCTCAATCCGGCTCATCTCGGACCCATGGAAATAAAACTGACGATGAAAGATGATAGTGCAAATATAAGCTTTGTAACACAACATGCACCGGTGCGTGATGCCATTGATGCGGCACTACCAAGATTAAAAGAAATGTTAGAGCAACAGGGGTTGAGTTTATCTGATGCAAATGTATCAACTCAATCAGAGCAAAAACAGGCGAATACAGATTCGCAGCATGAGAGTGAGAAGGGTAACGGCTCGGAAGTAGTGGATGATAGTAATGGAACTGGTGAAATAAACCATGAGCATGTTGTTGATATGGAGGTTAATTCAGGCGTGAGTATTTTTGCCTGATAATTATAAAATACTTTATATTTCTATACGCGATTCGGATTAAATAATTATTCAATATTTGTGAGTAGTTTTACAACCGTGTGGAGTAATTCAGCTGAATCAACAGGTTTTTTTAGCAAGGCTTTTATATGGATACTTTCAGCCTTTTCTTCATCAAGTAAATCACTATGCCCGGTGCATATGATAATAGGTAGTTCAGGTCTTATTTCAAGCATCTGACTGGCTAAAATATCACCTGTAATGGCTGGCATGGTTTGATCGCTGACAATTAAGTCAAAACTGTCTGGTTTATTTTTGAAGCTAGCTAAAGCTTCAACAGAGTCGCAGAAAACAGTTGCAGTAAAACCTGCTCCTTTAAATAACTCCCCCATGAAAGATGCAACGCTATTTTCATCATCAATAATCATTATGTGTTTATTGTGGATATTGGAAAAATCAATTTCATCTTTTTTTCGTTTCTCACCAGGTGAGAGTGTTTCAACTATTTTAAATAGAATTTTTATGCAGGTGCCAGGAGTTGTTTCATTGCCTAAATGGCTATCAGAAATAACCAGATGCCCCTGAGTGCTATGAATAACGTGACTTACAAAAGGTAAACCTGCACTTTTACTCGTTTTTTGATTGAAAAATAGCTCTGGAAATATATTGCTGTCTATTCCAGGTCCATCATCATGAATTTCAATAACAACGTAATTATCGTTTAGATCTGTTTTGCAGGTTGAGCAGCTAATGCCAGAAATATTTTGCGTTGATAGATTTATTTCTATGTTGCCTTTTCCCTTGAGGGCATTGCGAGAATTGGTAAGCAAATGCATTATTACCTGATTAAACCTGGATGCATTTATCTTAACAGCAGGGATGTCATTGTTTATGTTTAGTTGCATTTCAATTGATGCCGGTAAAGCTGAGCGCAGCATATGAAGAGTGCCTTTTAACAAGGTAGGAAGTAAAATAGGTTTGTCAGGTGAATCATCCTGTAAATTGATACTTTGTAACTGAGCGATGATATCTCTGGCTTTTATACCTGAATTCTGTATCTGAGTGAGATAATTATGAAGTTTTTGATTTTTATTACCAATGGCTTCAAATGCAAGTTCTGAAAAGCCTAAAATACTCGCTAATATATTATTAAAATCATGGGCAATGCCACCTGCAAGCATGCCGATAGCTTCTACTTTTTGAGCCTGGTGTAGTTTCTTCTCAAGAGTTTTTTGCTCTTTTTCATGCTCAAGAATTTCAGTAATATCTTCACCAGCAGATAAAATTGTATCTACATTTCCCTGGTCATCTAATATTGGTGTGCTCTTCCATCGTATAAAGCGAACTTCATTCTGTTTGTTAATTATAGGGGTTACATTACCGTGTATACTTAAAAGGTCATCAGGTGTTTTTTCTTTTTTTATAATTTTTTCATAGTTGATTCGAACTTTTTCTTTAAAGTTATCAGGTATAAATACATCGATAAAGTTAATGCCTGCCAGGTCATTCTGTGAATATCCAAGTATTGAGGCAGCATGGTAGTTAGCAAGTATGATATTTTCTTTTTTGTCCATAACAATAAAAACAACTTCGGCAACATTAAGATAGTTTCTTGATAATTCACGCTCATGCCTAAGCGCTTTTTCCATGTTTTGTCTATTAATGCCCTCAGCTAGTATGTTGCAAATAGATTGTAAAAAATGTATCTCATCTATATTAAATGATTTGGGCTTGTCTGATAATAAAGTAAAAATTCCGAAAGGATATCTTTTGTCACCGATTAGTAAACTAACAGCAGAACTAATATTTTCCTGTAAGTACTCATCTGGTATAAGGAAGCGTTTTTCATTGATAGTTGATTCTGATATAACTGGCCTGTCACTATGAATAGTGTACTCAAGCATATTGTTATTATTTATTTCTAAAAGCGTTTTTCCTGCTAATAAATGAGCAGTATTATAGGCGGCACACACAAGAGCGCTTTTCCCATTTACAGATATTTCCTGAACCAGACCAATTTTTGCCTCTAATGAGCCACAGATTACAGATAATGTTTGTTCAAGCAGGTCCTTAATAGGAATATTATTAAGTGATATTTGTCCAAGAATTGCAATAAGACCCTGCCGATGGGCTCTTTGTTTAAGGTTATCAATTAACTGTTTTCTCTGGCTTATATCAATAAAAGTTGCAATATAACGATTTTTTCGGGTATCTGAAATAACAGGTTTTATTGATGTGTCTAACCAGATTAGTGGTTTTATCCGATGGTTAAGCTGTAGTTCTCCTTTCCAGGTTTCGCCTTTTTCAAGCGTTTTAACTAGAAATTCATAAATGCTATTTGATTGATCCTGATGTTTTATCTGTAACAGGCTTTTTCCAATTAGCTCACTTTCTTTGTATCCGGTTAAATGATTGAAATTATTGTTGCAGTAGATGATTGAAAAATCATTATCAAAAATACAAATAGTAGAGCAATCATATACTTGCTCTAAAATTTCTCTATCAATCATATTTTGATCAGACATTCTATATCTTACTTATCACCTTCAAAAATTGTGTTGATGCTCGTTCTGAGCTCACTAATTGAAAAAGGTTTTTTTAATGTGTCTTCTGCACCGACTAATTTTGCAATAGGCAGGTAATCAAAGCGTCCGGTTATTCCACCGCCGCCTGATATGGCTAGAATTTTTATGTCTGGGTGGGTCTTTCTAAACTCCATAATCATATCAATGCCGTTTTTTTCTGGCATAACCAAATCGGCAATTAATAAATCAATTGAGTTTGTATTTGATATTTCTTCTGCGCTTGCTACTGTTTCGGCAGTGAATACCTGATGGGAATCTGAGAGCGCCTGTTCAATAAAAACTAGAATGGACGTGTCATCATCTACTACTAAAATATTGCTCATTAATGACTCCCGACTAATAGTGTATTAAAAGTTAAGACCTGTTTTGCTACACGTCTTTTATAAAGTATGGCTTTTGTTTTGTATTAACAAAGGATTTGCCCGTATAAGTATAGAGTGGCGTGATCTGTTTTAAAATAGCTCAACATCTCCGCCGTCATTCATTGATTGTTGTTGTATTGGGTTACTATTGGTATCTGTTGATTCTGAATCGGCTTTAGATAAAATGTTTTCTAGAGCGGGTATCAGCTGCTGACTAATGCTTGTAATATCAGCCTTAGGGTCATTCAGGGTGGCGGTAACGACTTCGTTTGCATTACCTAATGTGTTTAGTCTGTTGATGCGTTTATTTATATGATCGGATAACTGGGTAATCATATCTTCAAACTGTAGTGATTGAATAGCCAGGCCTACATGTTTGTTTAGTAAATCAGAAACGTTTGAAATAGCAGTAAGCTGTCTTGCTGTATCTTCATTTTTTAATTCAATTTCGTGCATCATGTCATCAAGATGACTTTTATTGCTCATGGTCATATTCATGTCAGTAGACGCCATTTTTCCAACCTGATTGCTCGCAAGGTCAATGGTATTTACGGTGTTGCTAAACTGTGTGCGTATCTGGTTGCTAAAACTTTGACTGCGCTGAGATAAAGAACGTACTTCATCTGCTACAACCGCAAACCCCCGACCCTGCTCGCCTGCTCGTGCTGCCTCAATGGCGGCATTCAATGCGAGTAAATTTGTCTGGGCGCTAATCGAATCCATTTCATCAAGTAGTTTAAGTACCTGTGTATAGTCATCTTTAATCAGGTTGAGAGATTTCACAAGCTCCATGCTCTGCGCGCTCATTTTAGTAATACTATCAACCATTTTTTTTAGTGATTCGGCAGCTTTAATAGCTATACTCTTTATAGAGTGGTGCTCATCTGAATTATTTGAAGTGTCTTCTACCAGAGCATATACCATTTCCTTCTGTTGGCTCGATTCGCTTTCGAGGCCCTGAAAGCTAGCTACCAGTCCACCAATAGCACCATGTAAAAGAATTTTAATTTGTAAGTTTTCATCTTGTATTAAAGTGATTTCTTCTCGAGCATTACTGTTTAATTTGTTAAATAAAGAATTGAGCTTTTGTACTTGTTCATTGTCATCAATATCGGGTTCAGTAGTTTTTTTGCCAAACGAATTACCTGGGCCAAGTGTTATGGCATGCAGACTGACAATAATAAGACAGGTGAAAATGCTATAAATTAACCATTTCTCAGGGTAAAAACTGAATGCAGTTATACAAAGTAATATGATTATTAAATTTATAATGTGGTATTTAACATTGCTCATTGTTTAATTTTAATTCCATTATGAATTTAGTTTATCAAAACTGGCTAATCAGAAATGCAATGTGTTTGTAGTGGGCTTTGGCGCACTTGCGAGATTCAAATTGAGTCTGCGGATTCCATTTATTAATAATTAGCCCGGTATTATTATAGAAAGCCATAAAACTAACTTGTTATTACTGGCTCAATTTAGAGTCTAGTCGCTACTGTTGCTTTTGCAAGTTTAAGAATATTAGTTATTTTCATACTCAATTTCTCGTTTTATACATGGTAACAGGGCATCCTGTTTGTGTGTTTTAGCACTATAAATTGATGCGTTTACATATTATTTAGTACTGTGAGCTTGTCAGTTCGCTAATTCCTCCTTTTATTAATTGAATACCCGAAATTTACAGATTCCTTTAGCTTGAAAATGATATTTATCAATGTTTTAAGTTAATTTGAAATAGCTTAAAAATACTGGATATTTACGTCAATTTATTGGTAGATGTTCTGAACTTGGTCTATACATACATTACATAAGTTAAGGATTGTCTTAACTGACGAGTATGGATTCGTCTATTAATTCAGGGGATCAGGGGGAGTTTAATCAAAATGGCAACAATTTTAGCAGTTGACGATTCAGCATCTATGAGACAAATGGTGTCTTTTACACTCAAAGGCGCTGGTTATCAGGTTACTGAAGCAGCAGATGGTCAGGAAGCGCTGACAAAGGCCAAATCACAACAGTTCGACCTAATTATTACTGACGTTAATATGCCGGTAATGGACGGTATTACATTCATCAGGCATTTACGTGGTGAAGCAAATTATAAGTTTATTCCGATGTTGATGCTCACAACGGAATCCGCGGGTGATAAAAAAGCTCAAGGTAAAGCCGCTGGAGCAACAGGCTGGATTGTTAAGCCATTTAATCCTGACCAGCTACTTAATACCGTTAAAAAAGTACTGGGTTAAAACACCGTCAGGAGCTCAATATGTCAATTGATTTAGAGCAATTTCACGAAACCTTCTTTGAAGAAAGCTTTGAAGGTCTGGATATTATGGAGTCGGGGCTGTTAGAGCTTGAGCAAGGCGAGGTTGATCTTGAAAATATAAATACCATTTTTCGCTCTGCACATTCGATTAAGGGGGGGAGTGGTACCTTTGGTTTTAGCGCAGTAGCTGAATTTACGCATGATATGGAGACATTGCTTGACCAGATGCGAAATGGTGAGCGCCAGGTTTCTGTATCAGTGGTAGAGACTTTATTGGGCAGTGTTGATGTGTTGCGCAATATGCTTAATGCCATTCGTGACGGCTCTGACATTGATGTAGACAGTGTCGCTGAAACTACGGTTGCAATAAAAGCCATTCTTGGTCTTGAAAATACAACAACTGACTCTGTTAAGGAGCAAGTGTCTGAGGCAGCTGCAAAAGGCTGGATCGTTCATTTCACGCCCCATATAGACATAATGAAAACAGGCAATGATACGGTTCGCCTGATTAGAGAGTTGAATTCTCTAGCCGATAAAGCAGAAGTGACTGTCAATAATGATGCTCTTCCCCCATTAAGTGAATTAGAGCCAGAGGACTGCCATCAGTCATGGGTTATTAATCTAATTGGCGGAGAAGTAAGCGAAGATGATATTCGAGAAGTTTTTGCCTGGGTTGATGATGAGTGTGATTTAAAAATAGAAGCGATGGCGAAAGAGGATGACTACATAGGCCCAGAACGTCGAGATGATGATCGCAGGCAAAAGGCACCGGAAAGACGAAATACCGAAAGAAGAAGTGGCAAATCATCCGAATCCTCTTCAATTCGAGTCAATATTAGTAAAGTCGATGAATTAATTAATATGGTGGGTGAACTGGTCATTACCCAATCGATGTTAAGTCGATTTGGTGATCAGGAAGATTTTACGCCAGCAACTATTGAGAGACTTAAAGACGGCCTGGCGCAACTGGAAGGCCACACTCGTGAATTACAGGAAAGTGTTATGCGGGTACGCATGATGCCCATCAGTTTTGCCTTTCAGCGATTTCCTCGTCTGGTACATGATCTCAGTACGACATTTGAGAAAAAAATTGAGTTAATTGTAACCGGTGAAACTACCGAGTTAGATAAAACGGTGCTTGAAAAAATTGGTGATCCACTAGTTCATCTGGTACGAAACTCACTTGATCATGGTATTGAGTCACCGGCGGATAGAGTGAAAGCGGGCAAGTCTGAGACGGGCGTAATAGAGCTTAGTGCATTCCATCAGGGCGGAAACATTGTTATTCAAATTAAAGATGATGGCGCGGGTCTCAATAAAAATAAAATTCTATCAAAAGCAAAAGAAAAAGGCCTGGTTTCACAAGATGAACGTATGCCGGATGATCAGGTTTATGATCTGATTTTCCGTCCCGGATTCTCTACAGCCGATGTAGTTAGTGATGTATCCGGTCGCGGTGTAGGTATGGATGTAGTGCGTCGTAATATCAGAGAGTTAGGTGGTGCGGTAGAGGTCAAATCAACACCGGGTGAAGGCTCTGTGTTTACCATACGTTTGCCACTTACGTTGGCAATACTTGATGGTCAGTTAGTGGGTATAGGAGATGAAACTTACATATTGCCCGTTATTTCCATTATCGAATCACTGCAGGTTAAAACAGAAAATATCAATGCAGTGGCCGGAAATGCTGAAGTTTATCGGTTACGTGACGAATACATACCTATAGTCCGTTTATATCAGATCTTTGGTATTAAACCGATTTCAACCGATCTGGAAAACGGTTTACTGGTTGTGGTTGAAGCGGAAGGTAAAAAGATAGCAATTTATGTTGATGATTTACTGGGCCAACAACAGGTTGTAATAAAGAGCCTGGAAACGAATTTCAAAAAAATCGAAGGTTTATCTGGAGCCACCATACTGGGTGACGGCACTGTCGCACTCATCATTGATATTGCCGGTTTAATAGATTTATACCAGAAAGATATGGCAAGTAGTGTGGTTTCAATAAAAGGTGCAGCGGCATAGCTGCGTTAGGAGAAAAAAATGTCGGAAACTGCAGAAGAGTTAGAAGCTCAGGAAACAGAAAAAGAATTCAAAGAGCTATTAACGTTCTTTTTAGCAGGTGAAGAATATGGTGTAGATATTCTTCGTGTGCAGGAAATTAAAGGCTGGGATTCAGTCACTAATATTCCCAATACCCCTGAGTATATTCGTGGTGTTATTAATATACGTGGTGCCATAGTACCGATTATTGATATGCGCTTACGTTTTATGCTTGAAAAGAAAGAGTACGATGCAACGACCGTTGTCATTATTTTAAACGTTGTTAGTAAGGGTAACGCAGACAGGGTAATGGGTGTTGTAGTTGATGCCGTTTCAGATGTTTATAACGTACCGGCCAATGATGTAAAAGCATCACCTGATTTTGGTACAGCGGTTGATACTGAATTTGTTACTGGTTTGGCAACTATTGATGAAAAAATGATCATTGTTCTGGACATTGACCATATGTTGAACGCAGCAGAGTTGGCTGTTGTTGATCAGATGTCTGAGTAAAAGGGCGTTATTCAGAATGACCAGAAAGATTGCGGTAATTAATCAAAAAGGTGGAGTAGGGAAAACTACAACCACGGCAAATTTGGGTTATATGCTGGCACAAAAAGGTTACAAAGTTACCTTAATAGATTTAGATCCACAGGGAAGTTTGACTATTAGCCTGGGCGTTAACTGGCAGGAACATCTAGGTATAGAAGATTTATTATTACACGATGATGAATTAAAAAATGTAATTGTAGAAGGGCGTAAAAATTTACGTCTGATTCCATGTGGTAATAATCTGGGGCAAGCTGAACATATAGACAAGAAGTCATCATCAACGATTGCAAAAAAATTAAAAGATGTACTTAGCCAGCTTGATGATGATTATGTATTAATTGACTGTCCACCATCATCAGGTTTTTTAATTGTATGTGCTTTATATGCGATAGATGAAGTGTTAATACCTATTTCAAGTGATTACCTCACATTACATGGGTTATCGCATTTATTAGGCACATTGAAAGGTTTTGAAGAACGACTTAAACATGATATTAAAAAATGGTTTGTAGTAACGAGATTTCATCCGAGAAGACGCCTGTCGCAGGATGTGAAAGATAAACTTATTTCTTATTTTCCTGATCAGGTTTTAAAAACCTCTATTCGTGAAACTACAGCTGTAGCAGAAAGTCCGAGTTTTGGATTGACAGTTGAAGAGCATCAGAAAGGTAGTAACGGGGCTAATGATTATCGGGATTTGGCAGATGATTTTTGTATAGGAAGGACTTGTTAATGGCACGTGATAAGAAATCCATGATTGGTTTTGATCCTTTGGCCTGGCTTGATGATTCGGCTGATAAGGCAGGTGCGACGGGAGAGAATAAAGCTGCAGAAACCGTTAAAAAGAAACCTGTTAAGAAAGAAGCTAAAAAGCAAGTTGAAAAAACAAAACCGGTAATGATTAACGTACTGGGACATTCAATAGATGAGATGGCTTTATTAAAAGGCTATGAGCTGGCAAGCGCTGCACTGGAAGAAGCTGTTGTTGAATTTTACAACGACTTATTTTCTCAATATCCTGCAGTAAAGCCCTTATTTGAAAATACAAACGAAAAAATGCAGGCTGAAAAACTTGCCTCAGCAATTAAATTGTTGATTGATAATTTACATAACGAAGACGCATTGCAATCAGTATTAAGCGATATGGGTGAGCGTCATCAGGGGTATGGTGCATTACCAGAGCATTATCCGGTAGTGGCTGAATTGTTAGTTGCCAGTTTTAAAAATAAAATTGGTCGCTCATGGACAAAAGCAATTAGTGCGGCATGGATGGAGTTGTTAGTTGCAGCAGCAGAAACTATGTGTGCTGCTTATAAAGAAGAAGTGCTTGAAACCGAACCTGAGGTAGAGCCAATGGAAGTATCAGCTGAATTAGATGTAGCAACAAATCATCCTGTTTTACATTTAAATAACATACAGGATATTAGTAAATCTCAGGCCCTTAAAAACGAGATGCTGGCATTAATTAATGATAACGACGAAATTGATATTAATGCTGAAGAAGTTGAAAGAATTGATGGATCAGCATTGCAGTTATTATGTGCCTTATTTAATTATGCACAACAGAATAATTTAATTATTAACTGGGTAAATCCGTCGGAAGCTTTAAATCAGGCGGCACAGGTTCTAGGGATGCAGGAAATTTTAGAATTGAAATAAATAGTGAGTGCATTAGAAATAATACTCGTATAAGCAGGGTACTGAAGTTAAGTACAAACAGAATATTTAAAAGGATACAAAGATGAGTTCAGAAAATTACGTATCACCACTAGGGTTAGATGTAGAAACACTAGAGACCAGTTTTAATTTACTGGCGCCCCGTGGTGAAGAGTTAGTACGACGATTTTATGATGAGCTATTTATACGTGCCCCAGCTGTGCGGCCTATGTTTGACAATACTACGCCAGCTGAACAACAGAAAAAATTACTCGCTTCCTTAAAACTGGTAATTGAAAATGTGCGTGATCCCGAATCACTCGCCCCGGCTCTAACGGCAATGGGTGAAAGACATCAGGGGTATGGTGCATTACCCGAGCATTACCCAGTGGTGGCTAGTACTTTAATTGATGTAATGAAAGAAATGTCTGGTGATGTTTGGACTGATACTATTGAAGCAGCCTGGTCACAGGCTCTGAATGTAATTGCAAAAGTAATGCTTGATGCATACTCCACAAATAATACACCTAATTCTATAAATGAAAATAATAAATTCCCTCAAGGAGCCACTACTATGAACGATACAGACGCAGCAGAACTAGCCCGCTTACGATCAGCCGTCGGTGGTGCCATGCAGGCCATGATGATGATAGATCGTGATTTTAAAATCACCTATGCGAACAAAGCGACTGTCGATTTATTAAAAAAACACGAGACAACTTTAAGGTCTGTTTATCCAGGGTTTAGTGCAGACAATATAATGGGCACCTGTATAGATACTTTTCATAAAGACCCGTCACATCAAAGAAAGATGTTAGATAATCCAAATAATTTGCCATATTCAACCGCAATACAAATTGCTGAATTGTCTTTTAGATTAAATGTAACCGCTATGATGAGTGATAGTGGAGAGTATGTAGGAAATGCGCTGGAGTGGTCAGATATTACTGAAGAGTTAATAAAGTCTAATCAGGCTGCACGTTTGCAGGGATCGGTTGATTCCTCCATGCAAGCAATGATTATGATTGATAGAGATTTTATCATCACTTATGCCAACCAGGCGACAATGGATCTACTTGCTAAATACCAGATGCAATTATCAGCTGTATTCCCCGGTTTTAATCCCAAAAATATTATGGGCTCCTGTATTGATATGTTCCATAAAAATCCGGCACATCAGCGACAGATGCTTGATGATCCAAATATTTGCCCTTATCAAACTGATATAGAAATAGGTGATCTGAAGTTTTCATTGAATGTGACTGCAACAATGGATGCTGATGGTAATCACGTTGGTAATGCACTTGAATGGCAGGATGTTACCGAACAGCGTCAGAAAGAGTTAGAAGTTGCTCGACTGCAATCCGCAGTAGATGGAGCACAGGCAAATTTGATGATCTGTGATACAGATCTGGTCATAACCTATGCGAACCCGGCAGTAGTAGAAATGATGGCAAGTCGTTCGGATATTTTACGCCAGACTTTCCCGGGTTTTGATGCACGTAATTTAGTTGGCCAGTGCATCGACCAGTTCCATAGAAATCCAGCCCACCAGCGACAATTATTGGCTGATGTGGCAAACCTGCCCGTTAAGGCAGAAATAAGCCTGGCGGGTTTGGAGTTTACTGTTAATGCAACAGCCATTGTTGATCACCAGGGTAATCTGATGGGCAATATGGTGGAGTGGGCTGATATCACAGAGCAGAAAAATGCCGAAGCTCAGATACAGTCATTAATTGATAACGCGGTGCAAGGTCAGTTAGATACACGTATTGATGCAGCTGGTTATAGTGGTTTTATGAAGGGGCTGGGTGATGGTATTAATGAATTAATGGATGCAGTCGTTGAGCCAATGCAGGAAGCGCAACGTGTTGTTAAAGCACTATCGACAGGTGATCTAACAGAGGCTATGGAGGGTGAATATTCCGGAGAATTTGCCGAGTTACGTGATGCTATTAATGAGACCAATACCGTCCTCTCAGATATGGTTGACCAGATCATGGATGGCTCAGAAAATATACTGACATCATCAGATGAAATTTCGAGAGGTAATGCCGATCTTAGTCAGAGAACAGAGGAGCAGGCATCCAGTCTTGAAGAAACGGCCTCAAGTATGGAGGAAATGACCTCAACAGTTAAGCAGAATGCAGATAATGCCCGTGAAGCCAATCAACTTGCTTCAGCTGCCAGAGATCAGGCCGAAAAAGGTGGGGAAGTCGTTCAGAAAGCCGTGAATGCGATGGGTGAAATTAATACCAGTAGTAAAAAGATCGCCGATATTATCGGGGTTATAGATGAAATTGCCTTCCAGACAAACTTACTCGCATTGAATGCGGCTGTGGAAGCTGCCCGAGCAGGTGAACAGGGTAAAGGTTTTGCAGTAGTTGCTGCAGAAGTAAGAAATCTGGCACAAAGATCAGCGGGTGCAGCAAAAGAAATTAAAGGTTTAATCAATGACAGTGTTGAACGCGTTGATGAAGGTTCGAAACTGGTCGATGAATCTGGCAAAACATTAGAAGAAATTGTAAATGGTGTTAAAAAAGTAAGCGACATTATTGCTGAAATTGCCGCCGCCGCACAGGAACAGTCTGCGGGTATCGAAGAGGTAAATAAAGCCATTACTCAAATGGATGAGATGACGCAGCAAAATGCAGCACTGGTAGAAGAAGCAACGGCTGCAAGTGAGTCGATGAATGAAGAAGCCAAAGAGATGAATGATTTAATGGACTTCTTTGATTTAGGTGATGAAGAGCCAGAGCCGGTTAAAGTAGTGCCCAAACGTAAGCGTAGAAAATCACGTGTTGTTGAAGAGGAAGATGCACCAGCTGCTAGAAGAAAGAAAGCACCTAAACGTACTAAGCGAGCACCAACACCAGTAGCTGATGACGATGACGAATGGGAAGAGTTTTAGGCGATAGAAATATATAACCTCATTATCAGTCGTTGAATATAATTTTAGAATGTTAAATGTTAAATGTTAAATTTTAAATTGTTTAACGGTTGAACGGGTTATTGTTCTAAAAAAGCTCACTGAGGATAGGGTCTGACTCTGGCCTGAAAGTGTTAACTATCAAACCAATTTAAAGGTTCTACTTTGAGCAAACATACAAGTCTTAACGGCGTAAACTTTGAAGAAAAAGAATTTCCATTTACAGACGCTGATTTTCATTTTATACAAACACTGGTAGCAGAGCGAACTGGTATAGTATTAAGTGATATTAAACGCACAATGGTATATAGCCGAATTGCAAGGCGTATACGTCAATGTGGTGTGAGTGACTTTACAGAATATTGTAACTTACTCAAGGCGGGAGATGAGTCTGAGTTAGTTTCCTTTACTAATGCTATTACAACCAATCTCACATCATTTTTTCGTGAACCTCATCATTTCGAATATCTCGCAAAAACAGTTTTACCTGAACTGGAAAAAAACAACAGCAATAAACGTTTACGAATCTGGTCGGCCGGTTGTTCTTCCGGGGAAGAGCCCTACTCAATTGCTATGACAATAATGGATCACTTCAGGGGAAAGCCAGACTGGGATATTAAAATACTTGCTTCTGATCTGGATTACGAAATGGTAGAGCGAGCATCAAAAGGAGTTTATAAAGAAGAGCGCGTTACAGGGCTTGATAAAAAACATCTACGAAATTATGTAAAAAAAGGCAAAGGAAAACTTGAAGGCATGGTTAAGATGGATCAACGCCTGATAGATATGATCACGTTTAAACAATTAAATTTATTACATGAGTGGCCATTTAAAGGGCCGTTTGATTTTATGTTTTGTCGTAACGTAGTTATATATTTTAATAAAGATACACAACGAGAATTATTTGACCGATACGCTGATGTTTTACCCGAAAACGCCCCTCTGTTTATTGGTCATTCGGAATCACTATTTAAGGTGACAAATAGATTTAAGTCAATGGGACAGACAATTTATAGAAAGGATAAATAAAGTGGCAGTTTCAAGGTTGCAAGCTAAAGCCGATATGGAAGCTTCAATGCCAGCATGCCTGAGAGGGCTTGAGCATATAAGTCGATTCTGGGATAAACGGCATAATATTTTTTCGGCGAAAATTTTACCCGGTGAGTATTATGTGAGTATGCATGGTGAATTAATTAGTACTGTATTAGGCTCCTGTATTTCGGCCTGCATTAGAGATGTGAAAATGGGCATAGGTGGTATGAATCATTTTATGTTGCCCATTGGGTGTGAGGATGAGCATGCGGGAAAAATTCACTTAACCAGTGCAACCCGATACGGTAACTTCGCAATGGAAATGTTAATAAATGAAATTTTGAAAGCAGGCGGGAGTAGAAAAAATTTAGAGGTTAAATTGTTTGGTGGTGGCAGAGTGCTTTCCAGCATGACAAAAATAGATATAGGTAAAAAGAATATTAATTTTGTGCATGAGTATCTTGAAGAAGAGCAGTTACTTGTAACCTCAGAAGATACCGGTGATATTTTTCCAAGAAAAGTTCTTTATTTTGCAGATACTGGGAAAGTAAGAGTGAAAAAGTTAAGGAATATACATAACGATACGATTAAAAAACGTGAAGAAACATATCGTAAAAGTATTGATGAAAAACCAGTTCAAGGTGATATTGAGCTGTTTTAATGAGAACTTGAGATGTCAAAAAAAATAACTGTATTAATTATTGATGATTCTGCATTAGTCAGGCAGGTGTTAACAACAATTATTAATTCATCTAAAACCCTGGAAGTGATAGGTGTTGCAAGAGACCCGATTGATGCGCGAGAAAAAATAAAACAACTAAATCCAGATGTTTTAACGTTAGATGTAGAAATGCCAAAAATGGATGGTGTGACATTTCTTAAAAATTTAATGCGTTTACGACCAATGCCTGTTGTCATGATATCTACTTTAACTGAAGCCGGTGCGGATATTACACTTGAAGCACTAGAAGTAGGTGCAGTAGATTTTATATCTAAACCCAAAATTGATGTGCAAGGCGCCCTGCAGGAATATACTAGTGAAATCATAGAAAAACTGGAAATTGCAGGCAAGGCAAAAGTTAGAGAATATAAAAAATCTGCAGATGTTTCTAAAGTTGACAAGAAGTTAGACGCAGGTGCAGTGCTTGAAAAGAAAGAAGGTAAATTACGCTTTAAAACCACAGATAAAATCGTAGCTCTGGGTGCTTCTACGGGAGGGACTGAGGCCATTAAAGAAGTGTTAGAAGCCTTACCCGCTAATGCCCCGGGTATTGTTATATCACAACATATACCTATTGCTTTTAGTCGTGCCTTTACTGAACGAGTTAATAAAACATGCCAGATAGTTGTATGTGAGCCGACTGACGGGCAAAAAATTGTACCTGGTCATGCATATATTGCTCCAGGAGATAAACATCTATTAGTGGAACGAAGTGGAGCGGAATATATTTGTAGACTAAATGACGGGCCACCAGTGAGCAGGCATAAACCCAGTGTTGATGTGATGTTCAGATCAGTTGCTCAGAATGTCGGCCCCAACGCAATGGGAGTAATGCTCACGGGAATGGGGGCAGATGGTGCTGAAGGTATGTTAGAAATGAAACAGCAGGGCGCATATAATATTTCACAGGATGAAGATAGTTGTGTGGTGTGGGGGATGCCAGGTGCCGCCGTGAAAATAGGTGCAGTAGACAAGGAGTTTACGTTGAGTAAAGTTGCTAAAGAAATTGTAAAGTATTGTATTGAAAATTAATTAACTGGAAATTAATGTGAAGTTTATTATTACTGCTTTTCTGTTGTCTATATTTATATTGTTGTTCGAAGTAATAGTTTCTGGTGGGCATTACGTTTTAGTAGAACTTGTTGCATTGACTTTAGTCTGGTTGGTATCCAGTTATTTATTATTGGTAAAAACCAGGGCTTTGCAACTTGATCAACAAGCAAATACAGCAGATCAACATCATCCGCAAACAGCAGAGTTAATTAATAGTTCAAAAGACCAGTATCATAAGCTGTCTGAAGAGTTGAAAGTTATAGTAAGTAAAGTTGATGTAATGAAATCAATAGTATCTGAAGCGGTGCATGGGTTATCGGATAGCTTCACCAGTTTATCACAGCAGTCTTCGTCTCAAAATGATCTAATGCATGAAATAATAGATGGATTACATGAAGGTGAGAGTGATGAAGGACATAAAAGTTTTATTGAAGAAACTAAAGACGTTCTTGAGTATTTTGTAACGAATATTACTGAGGTGAGTCGTGGTGGTATGACCATGGTATATACCGTTGATGATATTGAAACCCAGATGGATGATGTAAATAAATTATTAAGCGAGATTAGTGGTATTGCTGATCAGACAAATCTTTTAGCCCTGAATGCAGCAATTGAAGCTGCCAGGGCAGGTGAGGCCGGACGAGGTTTCGCCGTTGTAGCAGATGAAGTAAGGGCTTTATCCAGAAATTCAAATAACCTTAACGACAAAATTAGAGATGTTGTTGATAAGTCAAAATCTAATATTGCTAAAGCAAAAGAAATTGTCGGTGAAATTGCTGGCAAGGATATGAGTGTTGCAATGCAGCATAAATCCCGTGTAGATGAAGTATTAATCTTAATGACAAATAAGAATGCTTTTGTAAGCAGTAAACTCGATGAGGCACAGGGTATTGCGGAGCATCTTCAACAAGGTGTCAATAAAGCAGTAAGATCTTTGCAATTTGAAGATATAGCAAGACAACAATGTGAGCAGTTAAATGCACATATTAACCTGGTTGATGATTTGTTTGTAAATATACAGTCAGAATTTTCCACGGTTAAGCCTGCATTATCCTCAATTGTTACACTTAGTGAAATGATTAGTGATTTAAATTTGACTATTGAGCAGGTAACTGAAAAGGCGAGAAATATCCATGCTACAACTCAAAGTCAGAATGATATGAGTGAAGGCGAAATTGATCTTTTTTAACTAACAGGAATAAGTTATGAGTATAACTATTAATGTGTCAGGTGATAATAAAACAGCGACCATGAAAATTAACGGCCGTTTTGACTTTAGTCTACATAATGATTTTAGAAAAGCTTATAAAGATGTCAGCTTAAGTGCCGGGCAGTATGTAGTCGATCTTTCAGCTACAGAATATCTTGATAGCTCGGCCTTAGGTATGCTGCTGTTATTAAAGGAACATGCTGAGTCCCAAAGTTGCAATGTAAGGTTAACGGGCTTTGGTGATGAAATTAAAGAGATTTTGACTATCGCAAGTTTTGATAAAATATTTACATTGGGTTAATTTGTGTCGCATAATTTTGATCAGGAAAAAATAGTTCTTGTTGTTGATGACGATCTAACAAATCGCATGGTTTTATGCGCTTTGCTTAAAGAGTCAGGTTATAAGTCCATGGTTGCAGTGAATGGTGAGGAAGCTGTTAAAGCCGTTGATGAAAATCATATAGATATCATTTTACTCGATGTAATGATGCCCGTGATGGACGGTTATCAGGCTGCAAAAATAATTAAAAGTAGACAAACACATTTTATACCTATTATTTTTCTTACTGCCATGACAGATGAAACCGCACTCGCTAAATGTATAGATTCTGGTGGAGATGATTTTCTCACAAAGCCATTTAATCATACTTTATTGAATGCAAAAATCGACTCAATGTTAAGAATCGCGGGGCTTTACAAAAACATTGCTGATCAGAATAATGAAATAAAAGAAAGAAATCTTCAGGTTGAACAGGAAATGGTTGTCACCAAAAAATTATTTGAAAAAATAATTCATAATGATTTACGTGGTGATAAAACAGGACTGCATTATTCTATGTCACCCATGTCTATGTTTAATGGTGATTTGATACTTGCTGAAAAAAATCAGACATCAGGTTTTGATGTATTAATTGCAGACTTTACAGGTCATGGTCTGTCAGCAGCAATTGGCGCCTTACCCGTTTCCGATGTATTCCATAGCATGACACAAAAGTGTTTCTCATTTACGGATATGCTGACTGAGGCAAATTCAAAACTAATTGAGCTTCTACCGACGCATATGTTTATGGCTTCCGGTTTAATTAGTGTTGATAGAAGTAATAATGTTCTCAGTGTTGTAAATGCCGGGTTGCCGGATATGTATCTATACCGAAATGGTGAAATAGTGCATACATTTAAATCTAAAAATATACCCCTGGGGATCAGCAAACTCACCTCTTCGCAGTTTGAAATTGAAATGCAGACCCTTGAATACGGTGACCGTTTGATTGCGGCAACGGATGGTATTATGGAAGCGAATAACCCCGCAGGAGAAATGTTTGGTTTAGGCAGGTTACTGAAAGTTTTTGAAGACAATCAACAAGGCGAAATGCTTTTTAAAACTATACTGTCTAATTGCAGTGACTTTTGTGAGGGTGCAGAGCAAACAGACGACATAACCCTGCTTGAAGTCTGTCACCTTGAAAATATTGAGTATAAATCTGATAAAGAATTTCGTAACGAACATAGAAACGCATCTGACTGGGCAATTCAGGTTAGCCTTGATATTAAGAGTTTACGCCAGTTCGATGTGCTTCCCTATATTATGCAGGCGGTTAATCAGTTACAACCCCTGGAAAGTGGTCGTACCAGTGTACATACCGTATTAACCGAAATGTTTGCCAATGCCCTTGATCACGGGGTGTTGAAACTGGATTCCTCCATGAAAGATTCGCCACAGGGTTATATGGATTTTTATCAGGAAAAACAAAAACGTCTGGAAACGATGGAAAATGGGCACATTCAAATTTCTTTGCGTCATGAGCTGGATGGTGAATCAGGTGGGCGATTAAGCCTGCATCTTATGGATAGTGGTGACGGTTATGACTTTAAGAATATAGACGCAGATAAGAACCAGTTTTCAGGTAGAGGGCTTAAGTTAGTGACGTCCCTGTGTACAGAAATGAAAGTACTGGGTAAAGGTAATTCGGTAATGGCTTATTATGACTGGGGCGAGAAGTCTAAATAATCTAATAGTCCCTTTATCAAGTGTATCTTATACCCATAAAATTATTTCATGACTATAACCTATTGATTTTTATATTATTATTTTTCAGTATGTAAAAATAGCTTGCTTTTCAGCCAATGCGAACTAAAGTGTCTATCAGAGATATTAATCATTGGCTAATATAGTCCGCTATTGTGAAGCCAGAGAGTGCTGGAGAAACACATGTCTACACCGAATCAAGATCAGGATATCGATCAACTAGAAACCCATGAATGGCTAGAAGCTATAGAAGGGGTACTTAAATCTGATGGAGCTGATCGCGCACATTATTTATTAGAGCAGATGATCGATAAGTTACGTACATCAGGTGCTAACTTACCTCATAAAGCGACAACAGCTTATGTAAATACGATTCCTACGCATTTACAACCAACCTTACCAGGCGATAACGCATTAGAGAGAAGAATTCGTGCGTTAATACGTTGGAATGCGGCGGCTATGGTAGTGCGAGCAAATAGAAAAGCATCTGAATTGGGTGGGCATATTGCAAGTTTTGCTTCAGCTGCCACTCTATATGATATTGGTTTTAATCATTTCTGGCGTGCACCGAGCCATGAACATGGCGGTGATCTGGTTTTCTTCCAGGGCCACTCAGCTCCAGGTATGTATTCACGTGCTTTCTTAGAAGGTCGCTTAGAAACCGATCAGTTAGATAATTTCCGTCAGGAAGTGGATGGTAATGGGTTATCGTCATATCCACATCCATGGTTAATGCCTGATTTTTGGCAATTTCCAACGGTTTCAATGGGGCTCGGTCCTATCAGTGCTATTTACCAGGCACGCTTCATGAAGTACTTACAAGATCGTAGCCTGGCAGATACCCGTGATCGCCAGGTATGGTGCTTTATGGGTGATGGTGAAACCGATGAGCCTGAATCATTAGGCGCTATCTCGTTAGCATCACGTGAGAAATTAGATAACCTGACGTTTGTTATCAACTGTAATTTACAGCGTCTAGATGGCCCGGTTCGGGGTAATGGCAAAATCATTCAAGAATTAGAAGCGGTATTCCGTGGTGCTGGCTGGAAAGTTATAAAAGTCTTATGGGGTGGTTACTGGGATCCATTGCTTGCTAAAGATCACGACGGTTTATTGCAAAAGCGTATGCTTGAAGCAGTAGATGGTGACTTCATGAACTACAAATCTAAAGATGGTGCATATGTTCGTGAGCACTTCTTTGGAAAATACCCGGAACTTAAAGCTATGGTTGCGGATATGTCAGATGATGATATCTGGCGCTTAAACCGTGGTGGACATGATCCACATAAAGTATTTGCAGCATATGCAGAAGCAGCAAAACTTGATGATCAGCCTACAGTAATTTTAGCGCACTCAGTTAAAGGTTACGGCATGGGCGCTGCGGGTGAAGGCCAGATGCGAACCCATTCGCAGAAAAAATTAGATGAAGAAGAAATGATTGCTTATAAAAATCGTTTCAGTATTCCTATTACTGATGAGCAAGCGGCACGTGCAGATTACTATCGTCCTGATGAAAACTCAGAAGAAATAAAATACATGAAAGCACAACGTGAAAAGTTAGGCGGATCGATGCCTGCTCGTCAACGTTTAGCGGCGCCTTTAGAAGTGCCTGATCTTTCGGTGTTTGAACCGATTACCAAAGGTTCAGGTGATCGCGAAATGTCGACTACCATGGCATTTGTTCGTTTATTAACATTAATTACCCGTGATAAGAAAATGGGTAAGTATGTTGTGCCGATTGTACCAGACGAAGCGCGTACCTTTGGTATGGAAGGTATGTTCCGTCAGTTAGGTATTTATTCTTCAGTGGGGCAGTTATATACCCCGCAGGATAAAGAACAGGTTATGTTTTACAAAGAAGATAAAACAGGCCAGATTTTAGAAGAAGGTATTAATGAAGCCGGTGCCATGTCATCGTGGATTGCTGCGGCGACATCGTACAGCACACACAATGTAAATATGGTCCCGTTTTATATTTACTACTCTATGTTTGGTTTTCAGCGTATTGGTGATCTGGCATGGATGGCAGGTGATATGCAGGCACGTGGTTTCTTAATTGGCGGTACAGCCGGTAGGACTACTTTGGCTGGTGAAGGTTTACAACATCAGGATGGTCATAGCTTCCTGGTTTCGGGCACCATTCCAAACTGTGTATCATATGATCCAACTTTTTCATATGAACTAGCGGTTATTATTCAGGACGGTATGCGCCGTATGAATCAGAATCAGGAAAATGTTTTCTATTATATTGCCGTGATGAACGAGAACTATGTTCAGCCCCCTATGCCTAAAGGTGTTGAAGAAGGTATCGTTAAAGGTATGTACTTATTACAGGGTGGCGGTAAGCGTCGTAAGAAAGTACAGCTTCTTGGCTCAGGCACAATATTACGTGAAGTAATAGCAGCTGCTGAATTACTAGATAAAGACTGGTCTATTGATGCAGATATCTGGAGTGTAACAAGTTTTAATGAATTAAAACGTGAAGGTGAAGATGTTGATCGCTGGAATATGTTGCATCCATTAGAAGACAAACGCATAAGTTATGTTGAAAAATGCTTGAAAGATAAACGTGGACCAGTTGTTTCAGCAACAGATTATGTTAGAACTTATGCTGAACAAATACGTAAGTGGGTTCCAGCACAATATGATGTATTAGGAACAGATGGTTTTGGCCGTTCAGATACACGTGCTCAGTTACGTAAGCATTTTGAAGTAAATGCAAAATACGTAGCGGTAGCTGCGCTTATGGCACTGGCTAATGACGGTCAGTTCCCGGCGGGTAAAGTTCAGGAAGCGATAGAGAAATATGGAATCAATCCTGAGAAGCCGAATCCAGCTACTGCATAAAGCAAAAGCTATTTTCCGCAAATGAACGCGAATACACGCAAATAAAAGCGGATTGATTTAAACGTTATATATTCGTCATTCCCGAATGTTTGTGTCGGGAATCTAGTGTCTTAGAAGTCACCAGGCTCCAGTCTTTGCAGGAGTGACAAAACGTAACAAATAAAAACAGTTAAACAACTGGAGTAAACCATGAGTGAAATGGTCGAAGTAAAAGTTCCTGATATTGGTGATTTCGATTCTGTTGAAATTATCGAAATCCTGGTTTCTGTTGGTGATCAGATTGCCGAAGAAGATTCTTTAATAACCGTTGAGTCTGATAAAGCATCAATGGAAATTCCAAGCAGTCATGCTGGAATCGTAAAAGAGATAAAAGTTAATATAGGCGACTCAATAGCTGAAGGCGGCGTGGTTGTTATAATAGAGGCCTCAGCAGGTGCGGCATCTGAGGCGGCTAAAGAAGATGTTAAAGCTGAAGTAGTAGAAGTTAAAGAAGAAAAACAAAAAGCTTCTCCAGCTCCAGTACCTGCGGTTCAGCAAAAACCGTCACCTACAGCAAACATAGAACCTGTTAGTTTTAAAAATGCACACGCATCACCAGCAGTTAGAAAATTTGCACGAGAACTAGGTGTAGATTTAAGCAAGGTAGGTGGTAGTGGTCGAAATTCGCGTATTGTTAAAGATGATGTACAGGCCTTTGTAAAACAGGTGCTGACTACAGGTGGTGGTTCTGTAAATGGAGGTTCGGCACTAGGCGTAGAGCCAATGCCGGAAATCGATTTCAGTCAGTTTGGTGAAGTAGAAATTCAGCCTTTAAGTAAGATCAATAAACTTACCGGTAAATTCTTGCATCGTAACTGGGTAAATATTCCGCATGTCACTCAGTTTGATGAAGCTGATATAACATCTCTTGAAGCTTTTCGTAAGCAATCAAATAAAGAGTATGAAAGAGACGGCGTTAAATTCACCATGTTATCCTTTATTATGAAAGCGGTAGCTGCTGGACTTAAAAAATATCCACGTTTTAATTCATCCCTCGAACCGAGCGGTGAAAATTTAATCTTGAAAAACTACTTCAATATAGGTGTTGCAGTTGATACGCCTGATGGATTAGTTGTGCCCGTTATACGTGATGTTGATACAAAATCTTTAGTAGAAATTTCTATGGAATTACGTGAACTATCGGGTAAAGCAAGAGATAAAAAATTAAAACCATCTGACATGCAAGGCGGCAGTATGTCGATTTCAAGTTTGGGCGGTATTGGCGGTACTAAATTTACACCGATCGTAAATGCGCCTGAAGTTGCGATTTTAGGTGTTTCAAAAGCAGAAATGAAACCGGTCTGGAATGGTTCGGAGTTTGAGCCTAAGTTGATGTGTCCTTTATGTTTATCATACGACCATAGAGTTGTAGACGGTGCAGATGGCGCAAGATTTATAACTTATGTGAGTAGTTTGTTAGCAGATGCACGACGTTTGTTATTGTAACTTCGTTATAAAAAATAACGAAGAAGATAATTGCAACAATACTGTAACACAAAATAATGTCGTCATTCCCGAATGCATGTGTCGGGAATCCAGCGACTTAGCAGACCATAAGGTCACTGGATCTCCGACACAAGCATTATTCCAGGCTCCTGCCTTCCACTCCTTCGGAGTCAGGCAGAGCCTGTTTAAAATCTCTCCAGGATATTTTATCGGAGATGACAGATAAAAGAAAAGGCATAAATTATGAGCACTATAGAAGTAAATGTACCAGATATAGGTGATTTTGATTCAGTAGAAATCATTGAGGTTTTAGTCGCAGTCGGTGATCAGATTGCTGAAGAAGATTCATTAATCACAGTTGAATCAGATAAAGCATCTATGGAAATTCCGGCACCAGCTGCAGGCACAATTACTTCAATTAAAGTATCAGTTGGTGACACAATAGCTCAGGGAAGTTTGATTCTTATGCTGGAAACCAGTGCTGATTCTGCAGTATCAGCTACTCCAGTAGAAACAAAACAGAAAGAAGTATCAAAAGAAACACAAACACCTGTTGAAACTCCCGCTGCACAAAGTTTTGCCGGAGATGTTGATGTTCAGGCTGAGGTGGTTGTATTGGGATCTGGCCCCGGTGGTTATACTGCGGCTTTCCGCGCTGCTGATTTAGGCAAACAAGTTGTACTGATTGAAAAAGACGATGTGTTAGGCGGTGTATGTTTGAATGTCGGTTGTATACCATCTAAAGCATTACTTCATGTTGCTGAAGTAGTGAGTGAAGCAGAAGGATTTTCTACTGATGATATTGGTATTAAATTTACTAAGCCAAAGATAGATAATGTTAAGTTACGTGCACATAAAGATGGTGTAATTAAAAAATTAACTGGCGGTTTGAAATCAATGGCAAAACAGCGCAAGGTTACAACTGTGCATGGTTTTGGTAAATTCACATCAGCTAATACAATTGAAGTAGAAGCATCGGATGGCAGTAAGAAAACGGTTGGTTTTGAAAACTGTATTATTGCTGCTGGTTCATCGGTAACGAAATTGCCCTTTATCCCCTGGGAAGATGAACGTGTATGGGACTCTACAGATGCTCTTGAGTTGCACAGTATTCCTAAGCGCTTACTAGTTGTGGGTGGCGGTATTATTGGTTTAGAAATGGCGACAGTATATTCAGCGCTAGGTGCAAAAGTTACTGTTGTCGAGTTAAGTCCGGGCTTGATTCCCGGTGCGGATAGAGATTTGATTCGCCCATTTGAGAAGTCACTTAAAAAGAAATATGAAAATATTTACACCAGTACAAAAGTGACTGAATTAATACCCGGTAAAAAAGGTATTACCTGTAAGTTTGAAGGTGCGAAGGCACCTGCAGAAGATACATTTGATAATGTGTTAGTAGCAATTGGTCGATCGCCTAATGGTAAGTTAATTGATGCAGATAAAGCCGGTGTTATTGTAAATGATCAGGGTTTTGTTCCAGTTGATAACCAGATGAGAACTAATGTAAATAATATTTTTGCGATTGGTGATGTGGTTGGTCAGCCAATGTTAGCTCATAAAGCAACACATGAAGCTAAAATTGCCGCTGAAGTTATTGATGGTCAGAAACGCTTCTTTGATGTACGTACTATTCCATCAGTTGCATATACATCTCCAGAAGTTGCCTGGTGCGGGCAGACTGAAGATGAACTCAAAGCAGAAGGCACTGAATATATCAAAGGTGCATTTCCATGGGCTGCAAGTGGTAGAGCATTATCAGTCGGTGCTACTAATGGTGTTACCAAGGTTTTATACGATAAGAAAACGCATCGTATAATAGGTGCTGGCATCCTCGGTAGAAATGCGGGTGAGTTAATTGCAGAAGCTGCGTTGGCAATAGAAATGGGTGCTGAGATGGATGATATTGCAATGACAATACACCCGCACCCTACATTATCAGAAACACTGAACTTTGCGACAGAGGTTGCTGAAGGTACCTGTACTGATATTTATATGCCAAAGAAAAAATAATTTAACTTTTTATAGGGGTTAATTCAGTTAATCCCTATAAATGTTATTATGTTTTGATATTTAATTCGCTGTTTATTAAGCAAATAAACTTTGTTCCAGGTTTATTAATTTTCTTTTAACAGGTAAGCCACCTGCATAACCACCTAATTCTCCATTGCTACCAATTACTCTATGACAGGGAATGATTATAGATACAGCATTAGCGCCATTGGCATTGGCAACAGCTCTTACAGCTTGAGGGTTTGATATGCTGGTCGCAAGCTCGAGATAACTAGTGGTTTTTCCGTAGGGAATGTTTATTAGATTATTCCAGACATTTTTTTGAAAATCTGTACCGATTAATTTTAACGGTATATCAAAGTCACGACGCTCATTGTTAAAGTAATCATTGAGTTGTTGACGAGTTATGTCGAGTACGTCGGATGATTTTTCTAAATAATTTGCGCTGAGACGTGTTTGTAAACGCTTATCAATTCTGTCGCGCATTTTCCGGTAGCGCCAGTCAGCCATAATTAAATGGTTATCATATGATCCTAAAATGAGTTCGCCATAGGCTGTTTTAAAATACTGTATGTTAATATTTTCCATAATAGCACCCATCAATTAGTTAAAAGAAATAGGCAATATCAAGCTGAATAAAATCATCATCTTCTATGCCTTTAAGTCTGCTTAATCGATCTATTTTATTAAATCCACGAACCTCAAGACTCGCAGTCCAGTTTTCAGAAAAACGTTTTTTAGCTTCCAGACTAATTAAACGCTCCTGATTATCCAGATCATAGATCACACCTAGCAGTGCTTCAGTAGAATCTGCATCATTCACAGCTAAACGTAAACCCATCATAATATCATTTTGAAAAATAGCCGTTGCTTCTATACCTCGGTCATCATAAAGGTACTCTGACACAAGTCCTATATCAGCATCTGATTCAAATACGCCGACAAAGGTGTATTCAAATCCACCTGTCATGGCAAAAAACTGTTCATTGAATAATTGATCATTGCTATCGGTATTTTTCCAGTCACGTGCAATCGCTTCAAACTTCCATAACCATTCTTCAGTCGTTAATTGCGCATCTATACTAGCTTGCTGCATTTGTGGGTAATACAAGGATAGTGTATTAGTGTTATTTGTCGGTGCGCGAAATAAAGGTTCACGGCTTGTTCCATTAAAGTAAGCTAAACCAATTTCTAAATCACCAAAATACTGGAACCAGCGTAAAGCATAATCAAGATTCTGTTCCTCATCAGTAGACTCATAATTAACCTGATCAGTATCTACAACGGGAAAGCTTCTTGGACGACCTTCTGAACCCTGAAAAGTACGCTCCCTAAAGTAAGGAAGTATAAATACATCAACAGTACCCCAATCTCTTTCAAAGGTGGCTTTAATCATAGGTTGGCCAAGCTTATCTTCGCCATCGGTATTCTCTACATTGTCGGTCTGGTTAATAACATCTACAAGGTGTTGTGACTCGGTCACGCCCCAATATACTTTACTTACACCTAAGCGTAGTTCCCAGGTATCAAATACCTGCTGATAGTGCAGTTCTCGTAAATCGCCGTGTGTACGTTCATTATCATATTGATCAATTCTAACAAATGGTGTGAAGGTTATACTTTTAGTGTCACTTTCCAGATCACTGTAATATTCAACTTCTGAAGAAACAGAGAGATAGTTGTTATGCTGCTCTGGGTTGTTAACTTGTGGGTCGTGTAAGAAATATCTGCTTTGAAAAGTGATATCACCAGACCAGTCGGCTATGCACTGAAAAGATGACATTGCGAAAGCAGTATAAGTTAATATTTTTATTAGCTTAGTATTCATTCTAGTGGCTCAAATCTTTCAAGGTGTTTAATTTCGTTAGTAATCGGTGGGGACGGGTGATTAAACCCCATTAGTTTTTGAAGTTCAGGTGTTGGTACGTTTTCACCTTTTCTTCGAATAAGGGTTTGCACTAGTGCACTGCTTACCAGTTTTCCCTTGCTATACATCTTATGTTCAACCCATGACCACTTATCATCCCAGTAAATAATCTGACTATGTAGTTCATAGGCCTGAAATAGTTTTAATGGACGTTTAAAGCGAGTGTGAATTGAACCTACTACACCAAACCATTTCTTCTTATAAACCATTTTTAATAAACCGGTTCGTAACATTATGTCGACACGGCCTAAATCCATAATGCTATTAAAACGACCATTGTTCATATGCATATTAATATCAAGGTCGTTTGGTAGCACATAAAATTTTAAGATAGATTTATCCATTAAATCAAGCCGCGATTTGTAGCGTGATTTAATGAATAAAATGAGTAATCTTAAATACAGGTTCATTAGATAATTTAAATAATAATGAGTTATTTAGATCTTTTTAAACTGTTACGATTAAAGTCTTTATCCGTTAAGCCTGTTTTAAACTGATAGTTCTTCCAGCTTAGCGTGGTAGATTTACCAGTTTGATGGTTGATCATATGCATCTCATCGGCACGCCAGAACTTATTTAAATATTGTTGATAACCTTTATAGGTTAAGGTTTTTAATAATGTGTTTTTACGGTCATAGAAATCAATTTTCTCACCCCGGTATTCCTGTTTGTTAACCCAGGCAACCTGTCGTGTATAACCAGAGTGCTTGTATGCAGGGTAGCGCTCAACTACAAAACAGTCGATACCATTTATTACCTCATCTTTAATGTATTTGTATGTGTATTTGTCTACTTCCTGTGAAGAAATATCTTCATAAGCAAATTCACTACCCATAAATGGGCCTGATTTGTTTTTAGAGTTAATACGTTTAACTCGTTTTAATGCTGGTAGATATAACCATTGCTCATCTGGCTTTAAAGCATGTGAATAAGTCAGTGAAGCCGTGCCTTTTATATCTTTTGGAGTGTTAAAAGTAGATAAACCTTTATCACCATCACCAATCACTTCCAGTGTTTTTACTTTTACCTCACGTGTATTTGTTTGTCCCTGTTTGTTTACCAGAAGCATTTTCATATTAGCAATGGAGTCAACAAAGCCCGTATCACGTTTATCGGCTTCTTTTGCAATTTCCAGACCTCGAGCTATATCGTCTGCATAAGCAGTAGAGATGCTTGCCATTAATAGAGTTGTGCTAATAAATGCTTTAATCGATTTTTTAGTATAAGTATTTAAATTCATGATTATCCCTTAAGCGTTTTTGTTTTCTTTGTCCGAATCAATGGCCATTAGAAGAGGTGGTAACAACAGGAAGTCAAGGAACAAAGCGACGGCAATAATAATGCTGGTCATTAATCCCATTCCTGAATTTAATTCAAAGTTTGATTGGGCTAAAATCATAAAGCCAGATATTAAGACGGCTGAAGTAACCCATAAAGCTACACCTACATTATTAAATGCATAACGAACCGCATCCTGACTATTAAATCCTTTTTCTTTTCTGGCACGTATATATTTGCTCATAAAGTGGATCGTATCATCCACCACTATACCCAGTGTCATGGCGGTTACAATAGAAAGCGCTAGCCCAACTTCTCCTACAACCAGTCCCCATATACCAAATGAAACGCCAGCCGGGAAAAGGTTTGGCATTAAACTGATTAAACCATATTTTACAGATTTAAGTGCCATGATTAACACCAGGGATATTAAAACTAATGCGACAGTAGTGCCTGTTAACATGCTGATAATATTGCGTCTTCCAATATGTGCAAACATAATGGAAGGGCTGGCACCTGCGGTTGTAATATTTGGTGTGTTTTGTGTCATCCAGTCATTAGCGCGTTGTTCAAGTGCGAGTAATTCATTTGATGAAATGGTTTTCAAAACTACATTTACTTTAGTGGATTGCTTGGCAACATCAATCTGATTGTTCAAGTCTAACCCATACGGTAATGACATCTCATATAGTAAAAGATATTGTGCTCCAAGTTCTTTGTTGTCAGGTAACTTATAAAAAGATTCATCATCACCATGCATGTTTTTATTTAAACGTTTAAAGGTGTCTGTAATGGTGCTTACATGTAATACTTCATCCTGCGTTTCATACCAGTCAGAAAACTTTTCTACCTGCGCTAGAAACTCAGGATTACTAACACCTTCTTTTTCTCCGCTGTCTAATGAGTAGGCAATAGTGTAAGTACCTGTAAGGTTGTTAGTTGTAAAGTCGGTATCACGTCTGAACTCTATTGTTTCATCAAAATAATTTACAAAAATATCATTTAATTCATTCTGTGGAATCATCGCGATAAAGATAAGCACAAGGGTGGTTAGTGATATCAGTAACTTATTGCGTTTTTCTACTACAAAATTACCTAACTTATCCATCAAGCCTGTACCCGCAATAAAATGCTTAGCGTGAATAGGTAATATAAACATAATGGCAGGTAAAAAAGTAACAGTTAATACAAACGCACCTAATACACCAAAGGTTGACATATTACCCAGGTCGCCAAAAGGCGGCGCATCACTTGAATTCAAACTTAAAAAACCTAATGCAGTGGTGATGGTTGTTAAAAATATAGGCATAAAGTTAACACGCATACTTTCTACAATGGCATCATGTTTACTCATGCCCCTGTGTATTTCCTGCAACATAGTCACCAGAAGATGAACAGCGCCTGCTATCGCAATAGTTAAAATAATAATCGGTGCAGATGCTGAAGGGGGGCTTAGTTTTATCCCGAAGTGTCCACCGGCGCCCATGCCAATTATTATTGAGCAGAAAACAAGAATGATAGTAGCGGCTGTACCACTGAAACCTTTTAGTAGTAATAATAGAACAACTGCAATAACACCAAATGCCATAGGTATTAATGTTCTCCCATCCGCCTCACTGGCTTCAGGAAATGCATTATTCATCATGACCATACCCGCTAAACGTATATCTATATCCGGGTAATTGACTTTCGCCTCGGCTAACATCTTCCTGGCATATGCTACAGTTTCAGGGTTTTCTTTCATCTGGTCTTTGCCAGGTAATTGTACGGTTACATTTATGCCGGTGTGAGCTGTATTAAGAGAAATTAATCTGGCGGCTAAAACAGGCTCTTTTAAGGCAACCTCTTTAGCATAGTTTAACTGTTCCTGATTCATGGAAGCGGGTTCAAGTACCAGATCATCAACAATTAAGTCATCTTCTTCTGCATAGGTGTGTTGAAAGTTAGTAATTGAATCAACACGAATAGAATGGGGAATTTGCCAGGCTTCTTCGGTAATCGATTGAATGGCAGTTAAGTTTTCAGGTGTGAATACATTTCCATTTTTAGGGGAGATAACAAACATAACATTGTCATCTTTTGTGTAGGTATCCTGTAAATTTTCAAATGCCTTTAATTGCGGGTTATCTTTACTGAAGAACACACGATAATCATTTGAGAAAGGCATCAAGTTAGGTGCGCCGCTACCGATAACACCTACCATTACAAGTGATAGAATTATTACGAGGTAACGCCACTTTAAAATCCATTCAGTGTATCTAACAAGCATGGGTGATCTCCAGTTTTTTGGGTTATTTTGGGGAGTTTAACTGTTTCATTTCTTCAGAAAATAATTCTTCACATAGTTTTTCTCGAAGAGCGTAAATATCAAAAGTAGTACTCAGCGGTTGCCATTGGTAGCTATCTAATAACTTGTGGCTATTTACCCAGGCCATTTCCAGTGGTTGCTGCATGCCAAGCTTTTTAAAGGGAATACCAGACATATTAAGTAAGTTGGAGCCATACCCCATAGTCCATAAGCCAAGCACAATGCTATCAGGTATAAATGGCTGATCTTGAGGAACGTCGCCGTCGTTCATCGCATCGCGAACTATTTCTAATACAATGCCAGTTATTTTTTGTTCAAGTTGTAACAGCTCTAACTGTTTTTCTTCAGAAATTTTATCTCTAACATCTGCTGATTTGATTACCTGCATATTCTGCATTTCAACAGGGTGTAACTGCGCATATAAAGTTTGCGCTATACCTATCGCAGCAATACGTTCTCTATGGCTTCCATTGTAGTCACGGGCTCTACCAAAAAGTTCGGTTAAGTTATCCATACAGCGACAGCTGATACCGCTGATAATTTCTTCTTTACTGGAGAAGTGGTTATAAACGGTGCCCTTGGAGTATTCTATTTCAGCCGCTACACGATCCATTGTTAAACCTTGAGTGCCTTCCTGTTTTAATATCTGCTGAGCAGTGTCGAGAATTAACTGTTCTCGTTCAAATAACTCGCGTTGTTTGCGGGTCATATTTTCTGTCGTCTTTGAATTCATCATGGTGATAGAATATGACGAAACGTCAAAAATTGTCAATAAGTTTATAAGTTAGACGTTTGTATTATATTGTCTCTTTCCATTTAAACCTGCCATATGAATCATGATAGAATCTCTATGTTAATGTTTTTAAAAAGAAAAATTATGGAATACAGTTTTAATGAATTGCTCTTTGCCTACGGCTCCCCTAAGACGAAAGGTCGTTTAAAAGCTCAAAACTCAGACTTTCGTGTCGATGAAATTATGCCAATTGAAACATCCGGTGAAGGTGAGCATCTCTGGTTATTGATTGAAAAAGATGGTTCAAATACGGACTGGGTGGCCCAACAACTAGCAAAATTCTGTGGACTTAAGTCTATGGCAGTGAGTTATGCGGGCATGAAAGACCGTCATGCTGTTACTACCCAGTGGTTTAGCCTGCATATGCCTGGTATGGAAAATCCTGATTTTTCAGAGTTAGCGGATGATGAATTTAAAATATTAAAAATGTCTCGTCATAATAGAAAGCTGAAGCGTGGGGCCTTATCAGGAAACCGCTTTAAAATACGTATAACTGAGCTCAGTGGTGATATTGAATCACTTGATGAAAAGCTTCATTTAATTGAGCAACAGGGCGTACCTAATTATTTTGGTAAACAGCGATTTGGTCGAGATATGGGCAATATTTATAAAGCTGAAAAGTTATTTAGTAGAGAATTAAAAAAAGTAAAAAAACAGCAACGTAGTTTGTATTTGTCTGCTGCCCGTTCGTGGATTTTCAACCAGGTTTTATCAAAACGAATACAACAGGATAACTGGTTATTACCTATGTCGGGTGAAGTTTTTATGTTGAACGGTAAATCAGCCTGTTTTACCAATGAAGGTGAAAATCAGGAAAGTACTGAAGAAATAAATCAGCGTTTATCGAACAAGGAAATAAACCTTACATCATGTTTATGGGGTGAGGGTGAGAGCATGGCAACTGGCGAGGTTCTGGACCTGGAGACATCTACTGCTTCAGAATTTAAAATCTTAGCAGATGGTTTGCAATCAGCCCGATTAAAACAGGAGCGTCGAGCATTGAGATTAGTGCCAGAAAATCTTAACTGGTGTGTTAAGGATAATGTATTAGAAATGGAATTTGATTTACCAACGGGGACATATGCAACAATGTTAATACGCGAGTGTGTAGACATTATTGATTAATGGAATAATATTTAATTATTATCTAAATTCCTGAGCATTTCCAGATATTGGTCTGCAGCTCGAGGAGGGCTCCACAGATAACCCTGACCATAATCAACACCCAGTTCTTTTATTTTTTCTAATTGTTCCTGAGTCTCTATGCCTTCAGCAACCAGTTTAAGCCCCAGGCCTTTAGCCAGGCCATATATAGCATTTACAATCGCCATGTCATCTGGATCATGTAGTATTCCGTCGGTAAATGACTTATCTATTTTTAATATGTCTATGGGAAGTTTTTTAAGATAAGAGAGAGAGGCGTAACCTGTGCCAAAGTCATCAATTGAAATTATAACGCCCATTTTATGCAATTCATTGAGAGTGGATTGTGCTTGAGTTTCATTTTTTAATAGCGTGCTTTCAGTTATTTCAAGCTCTATATGTGAAGCGTCTAGCTGGTATTTCTCTAATGTTTCTTTTAGCAGCTCAACAAGGTTCTGTTCTTTAAATTGACGACCGGAAACATTAATTGAAATATTGGTAATGGGAATATTTTCATTTTGCCATTGCTTAAACTGTTCACAGGATTTTTCAATGACCAGTGTACCTAGTTGAATGATCAAACCGGTTTCTTCAGCAATGGGGATAAACTCATCAGGTGGAATAATACCCTGTTGAGGGTGGTTCCAGCGAACAAGTGCTTCCATGCCACTGGCAATGCCTGTAGCCAGATTTATTTTAGGCTGGTAATACACAACCAGTTCATTGTTCTCTATAGCATGGCGTAAATTATTTTCAAGCTCCAGACGTCGTCGCGCCTGCTTGCCAAAATCGGGTGAGTAAAATTCATAAATATTCCCACCTTTTTCTTTTGCTCGATAAAGGGCCGCATCTGAATTACTTAATAAACTACCTATGTCTAATCCGTCCTGAGGGTAAACACTTATGCCTATGCTGGCTTTTACATGAATATCCTGATCGAGTATTGTCATTCTGTGTTCTATTGTGCGAGAAAACTTTGCAGCCATTAAAGCAATGTCATCTAATTGATTGATGTTTTCAATGACTAGTATAAATTCATCTCCGCCACTACGCGATAGAGTGTCAGTATCACGAATAGCATGGTTTAATCGACTGGCAACTGACATGATTACCTTGTCACCGTTAGAATGACTCAGGGTTTTATTTATTAATTTAAGGTTGTCTATATCTACCATTAATATGGCGATCATGGTTTTGTTGCGTTGTGCACGCAGCGTGGCAGACTCTAATCGATCGAGAAGCAGGGTTCGGTTTGGCAAGCCTGTGAGTGTGTCATGATATTCAAGACGTTTGACCTTTTGCCTGTTTTTCTCGCCTTCAACGATGCGTTTCACTCGTTGTTTGAATACTGACCAGTTAATGGGTTTGGTGATGTAATCGACTGCGCCCGCATTAAATGCATTACTGACTGAAACATCGTCATCTAAAGAGGTAATGATGAGCACGGGAGGTGGGTTAGATATTTGATGTGTAATTTCTTTGCATGCAGAAATACCATCTACATCGGGCATAACCAGATCGAATATCCCCAGGTCATAGCTAAACTCACGGCATAACTCGATTGCCTCCATTCCTGAACGCGCTTCGGTGACGTCGTAATTATCCTCTGTGAGGATATGCCGCAATAAGAGCAGTATCGAAGGGTCATCATCGGCGATGATAATGCTGCCAGATTTTGGTGCAGAGTCATCCATGGCGGACTTTTCTTCCTGTTAAATAAATGTTCTTTTTAGAGAGAGTAGCACAAGATTTCTAAATTGCTTCCATGTTTGAATTTCTTATGAAAGTAGATATTTGTCTAAATAGTCGTTTATTTCGTAAAAGTTTTCTTAGATTAAAAACTAACCAGTTAATTGTATGAAGTTAGCTGTGATTTTGTCGCCATTTTCAGTAAAAATGGTAGATAATGTATGAAACTCGCTTGGTTAGAATGGCATTGCGGGTTATCATTACAAGCTAGATTTTTCCATGATCATGTCCATAAAGGGCAAAATGCCCATACAAGGGCACACTAATTTATAAGATTTAAGAATGAATCCAAATTTTCTGGAATTTGAACAACCCATTGCTGAACTGGAAGCTAAAATTGAAGAGCTTCGTTATGTAGGTGATGATACTGAAATTAATATTGGTGAGGAAATTACTCGCCTACAGTCAAAATGCAAAAGTCTGACCGAATCAATTTTTAATAAACTGACATCCTGGCAGACATCTCAACTCGCAAGACACCCACAACGACCACATACACTGGACTATATCGACCGAATCTTTACAGATTTTGAAGAATTACATGGTGATCGAGCGTATGCGGATGACAAAGCCCTGGTTGGTGGTATGGCCCGCCTGGAAGGCAAACCAGTCATGGTGATTGGCCAGCAGAAAGGTCGTGATACAAAGGAGAAGATTCGTCGAAACTTTGGTATGCCCAGACCAGAAGGTTATCGTAAGGCGTTACGCCTGATGAAACTGGCTGAACGTTTCAAAATGCCTGTTATCACTTTTATTGATACACCGGGTGCTTATCCGGGGATAGGCGCAGAAGAACGCGGTCAGTCAGAAGCTATTGCACGTAACCTGTTTGAAATGGCCGCACTTAAAACGCCTATTATCTGCACCGTTATTGGTGAAGGTGGCTCAGGCGGAGCATTGGCTATTGGTGTTGGTGACCGTGTCATGATGTTGAAATACAGTACTTATTCAGTTATTTCACCTGAGGGTTGTGCTTCTATTCTCTGGAAGAGTGCGGAGCGTGCACAGGATGCAGCTGAAGCTCTGGGTATTACTGCAGACCGTTTACATGAATTAGGCCTGATTGATCAAATTATCGATGAGCCACTGGGAAGTGCTTATCGTGATGTTGATACAACTGCGCGTAATATTCGTCAGGCTCTGAAAGAGAGTCTGGATAACCTGAATCAGATGGGCACAGATAAGCTGCTCGATACTCGTTATCAACGTCTGATGAGTTATGGTCAGTACACCGAATAAAAAACAGTGCAGGCTGACTACTGAATATTTAATTCAGCAACTCAATCAACTTGCAGATCAATATAAAATAAAAACCTGGTGTTTAGCCTACAGTGGTGGGGTAGATTCCCAGGTTTTATTACATCTGTTATCTCTCTCAAAGTTAAAAGTAAAAGCCATATATATAGATCATGGATTGCAGCGTCAGTCTACTGACTGGGCTAATCATTGTTCTCAGCAATGTGAACAACTGACTATTCCTTTTCAAACTATCAAAGTAGATGCGAGTGCGGCCAGAGGTGAAAGCCCGGAAGCTGCTGCGCGAAGTGCGCGTTATGGAGCATTAAAAAAATGCATGCAGAATAATGATTGCCTGTTAACGGCTCAACACCAGGATGATCAGACTGAAACCATTTTACTGCAGCTATTACGCGGAGCAGGCGCTGCTGGTTTATCTGGTATGCCTGAAATAGCCGAGTTTGGTAACGGGTGGCACGCCAGACCTTTACTAGATATTTCGCAAAACCAGATAATGGATTATGCAAAGATTAATAATTTAAGCTGGGTTGAAGATCCAAGTAATCAACAGGTCAGCTACGATCGAAACTATTTGCGTCAGACGGTTATGCCAGAACTTCAGCAACGCTGGCCATCTCTAAATAAAACATTATCTGTGTTCGCTTCACAACAGGCTGAAAATGCTCAATTACTCAATGTGCTGGCAGAACAGGATTTAAGTTTATCTTTGGTTGATGAATCACGTTTGAATATAATTCAGTTAAATAAACTTGATGATGCGCGCTTAAGAAATGTTTTACGTTACTGGATTAAGTCCATTAATAAAGCGATGCCCTCAAGAGCGGTGTTAGAACAGGTAGTGCAGCAAATAAAAAAAAATTCCCATGATTCTGCAGTTTTAGTCAGTTGGGCGAATGTAGAAATCAGGTGTTTTAGAGATGAACTATTTTGTTTAAATAAAATAACTCATGATGCTACACAGGTGTATAACTGGAATGTTATTGATGAACTTGACTTAATATCAATAGAAAAAAAACTGGTTTTAAAAAAGATTAAAACTGACAATAAAAATCCTTACGCGCTCAATGAGTCATTACTCACTCAGGAAATAACAGTTCGGTTTAGGCAGGGTGGTGAAAAAATTAAACCTGCCGGTAGAAACGGCTCACATGATCTTAAATCTTTGTTTCAGGAAGCGTCTGTTCCAGCCTGGGAACGAGACAGGATTCCGTTACTGTTTGTAGATAATGAACTGGTAGCTGTTGTGGGTTACTGGATAGCCGATAGCTTTTCAGTTAAGGGTGAAGGCGTGTTGCCTGAATTAATATGAAGATCCGTTATATTCAGTAGCGTAAGTTTAGGTGTCAGTTGATTGATACCGCTGCCAAAAGCAGCTACTCGTATGATTGCTTTACATTTTGTCTTGTGCCCTGTTAGGGAACATCTCCCTCGGGGAAAGGTCACCATTTTTTGGTGCACTGTCCCCTTGATCGATGCCATCAAGAGTTGAGCGAAGTAGTTCATCACTTGCCACCAGATCGGAATCAAAACAGGGGGGCGGAGCTCAAAAAGCGAGGTCTACTCTGTTCCAGCAGATAATCTGCTTCTGTCAGTTCTATGCAATTTACTTTTCCCCGAGTAAAGCAATCATTCGAGTATCTGCTTCAGGGTGATATAAGTTATTCAAAAAGAGTAAAACTTATTCTTCAGGGTTAATTTGTACCGCATCAAGCTGAACACCTAAAGTACCTCTGGGTACCATCAAACTCATCTGTGCGCCATCACGTATTATTTCAATGCTGGTATAACTGCCTATTTCACCCTGCATTGTTGCTGTTCTGACATCAGGCCAGCTTAGTATTTTTTTGTCGTCATAATATAAAATAATATCATCGGTTTGAAACCCGGAAGACTCGGCGGGTGAACCCGCCATGACAGAACTTACTTTTACGCGATTATTCTGTCCGCTTACATATAAATACTGGTCGTAAGCGTCATCGCCCATTTCAGAACGTAATGTGATTTTATTTGAATTGAGTTCTCTCAACTCTTTGCTGTATTCTCTTCTCTGTGTAGAGTCGGCGCGTTGCATTAAATTTTGTAATTCAAGGCGTCTGAAATCCTGCTGGCTCATGCGGCGTAGAATATCTTCTGCAATGTCAGGGTTTATACCCGATGCGATTAGAGTTTCAGTGTTGGGTATTACATTGGATTTTATTTTTTTCTTACTGCTATTTTTATCAGAAGATCCTTCGGCATCATTTTGAGAAATAGCATTATTTTTTAAAGAAACTTTTAGTGTTTCGACCTGGTTTTGTAACCCTTCAAATTTAAATTGCAGCAATTCAAACTGATATGCCAGATCATCGGAATCGGCCTGTATCTGAAACGGGTTCGGATTTTGATTGTTGGTATTATTTAAATGATTTTTGCTAGAGATTTTTTCTGAATTAAAATAATCAGTGTTACTCATATAACCGCCAAAATAACCGACGATTAAAGCAATGATTAATGTTGTCAGGTGTGATTTCATTAGTAATAAATATTAATCATCTCTGAAAAAATCAGGGATGATAATAAAAGTTAGTCATTATTTTTTATAGCACATTCTGCAGCAGATTTTAAACCGAATTTTCTCATTAACATTGCAGGGGGGCAAAACCCGGTAAAAGAACTCTGAAAGCAGTTAAAACCAACAAATAATGTTAGCCATGTCCAGTAGGGGTGATGAAATAGTGCCAACAGTGATGTCAGCATAACCATAATGCCACCCATTGCAAAGAGTGCTCTTTCAATAGTCATTTATTTTTCTCCAGATATATTACATTAAGTACTGATTGGCAATTCATATTGCAAAAGTATTGTTCATCGAGAAAATGTACTTTTCTTCTAATGATTAGTTTTATTACGGTTTGTCCACATATCCTGCGCAAGTTCTAAAGCCTGTTCCGGTGTTTCTGCTTTATTTAACAAACGTAAAGCAATAGCGGTTGTGCCAACGATAGCTGCTTCAGCATATTCATCAGTTTCTTCACCGCGCCAGAAGGGGCCAAGTCTATTTTCATCCAGACTGCTTTCCTTAACATGACGTTTTTTAAACATAGGCTCCCATTCTTCATCCCATGTTTTCCCATCAACCGCATAAGAAACAGTGCATTTTGTGTCGGGGTTACGCTCAACTTCACCGGCTTCACCCTTAAATACTGCAATTTGCTCTTCACCCATCAGATTAGCGGCAAACTGATGTACAGATTGGTAACCCGGGTGAAAAATAGCCTGAATTGAGTAAGGCGCTTTCAGTGGATTAATCATACGACCAACCGTATGAATAGGTGAACGTAAGCCTAAAAATGGACGTAGCTCGATTATATCTTTTAAACGATCACTGATAGTTGATATAGGCATATAACAGAAGTTATTTTTCTCGATTTGCTGTTTAGCATGATCAAGCGTGGTACTGGTTTCTATACCAAGAGGTTTTAGAACTTCTGATGTATACATACGACCAGGAGTATGGCCCTCAGCGCCATGCATGCATACTTTGACACCATTATCCGCAAGTAATAAAGCGCTTAGAACATACCAGGGGGAATGACGACGTTTGCCCGCATAAGAAGACCAGTCGAGATCTGCAAATGATTGTTCATCCTGTTTAAGAAAGTGGCGAATTGCACGTACAAAACCCGCAACTTCTTCCGGTGTTTCTTCTTTAACGCGTAATAACATCAAAAAAGCACCCAGCTGCTCAGCGGTTACCTTATCTTCTAAAACCATGCTCATAGATTCGAAAGCTTCTTCAGCCGTTAAACCTCGTGAGCCGTTTTTACCCTTACCTAATATGCGAATAAAAGGAGCAAATGGATGTTCTTCTTGCATAGATATCTCAAATAGTCGTAGTTTGCGGGTATTCTAATGATAAATAAGAAGAATATAAACCCATTAGAAGAAGGTTATATAGGGTCTAAACCATATTAATCAAGAGGATGATAAAACCGATAACAGCGGCTAAAGGTACTATAAAACCCATCCAGTCACTCATCTTGCCTTTAGGCGAGTTTGCAACCGCATGTTTCATGCGGGGCCATAAAAAAACGATCATGGCAATAAGAAATACCGCGCTGCCTATTTTTAACCAATCCATATTGTTCTCTAAAAATTTAAGTTGTAGAAACAACACACCCCGGAAAGCCGGGGTGTGAAGGTGTACATATTATAACGTGTTTAGATGAAATTAATCATCACCACCAAAAGCAGTTAGTAAGTGTAATAGTGCCTGGAACAGGTTAATAATAGACAGGAACAGGCTTGCTGTTGCCATTATGTAGTTAGTTTCACCACCATGAATGATTGATGATGTTTCATATAGAATCAGACCACTCATTAACATTACGATAGCACCGCTAACAACCAGGCTCATTACTGGCATTTGCAGGAAGATATTAGCCAGTGCAGCCACAACGACTACCAGCATACCAACCATAAGGAAGCCGCCCATAAAGCTGAAATCTTTACGTGTCGTTAACGCATAACCAGATAGACCAAGGAAAATTACACCGGTACCACCTAAAGCCGTTGAAACAACGCTTGGGTTAACTGCCAGATACATATTAAGCAAAGGTGCCATACCCAGACCAATCAGGCCTGTGAAAGCAAATATTACTGGAATACCTGCAGCAGAATTAGCTGTGCGAGGTAATACAAACCAGAGCAAACCAATAGCACCGAAAGTTGCAATCATTGCAACGCCCTGTCCAATTTGCATCTGCATGCCTATGAACGCGGTAAAAGCACTAAAGATTAGTGTGATAGATAACAACATATAGGTATTTTTCAAAACCTTATTTGTTGCAAGAATCGACTCTTGAGAGCGGCCTATGGAGATATTCGGATTGTTCATTAAATTCCCGTACATTAAGTTATTAAAGTAGGTGTTAGATTAACACTGAGGTTATGACAAGGTAAAGTAAATATTAGTTCCATAAATATTCACAAGGGACTGGTTTTACAAAGATTTTTCATGTATTCTACCGCCCCTCGACGTACTACCCATTTATGGGCGCTCGAACCTGGAGAGGTGGCAGAGTGGTCGAATGCACCGGTCTTGAAAACCGGCGTCGGTTTATCCCGACCCAGGGTTCGAATCCCTGCCTCTCCGCCATATATAAACCCTAAGTATTTGATACTTAGGGTTTTTTTATGTCTTAAGTTATGTGTGTCCACATATCTATCCACATTTTGTTATTAATAAAGATACCAAATTTAGGTAATGGTGCTGACCGTGGGTTCAAAAAATAATAGGCGTGATTTGTTTGGTGTAAAGGAAAGACAGAGCAATAGGCATGGTTAATATATGAAATTTAACCTTGGTTTTTGATTATATGTACGTGAATGCAAAATCAGTCACGTATCCAAGACTGTACTTCTTATGAATTTTTGAAATGCATTGAAGATTGATGCTTACTATTTGTAATTAAATATTCAGTAGCTCAATACTCTTTTCATAGTTACGCATGTCTTCAGATGTTTCGTACAAAGCCTTGCGATTAATGCTATTGATTTCGTATTCAACTCTATTTATTTCGTCATTAGTAGATGGTTTAATATCTAAGACAATCTTTCTTAGCTCAGTTAAGATTTCTAGTTCAACTTTAGATTCAGGCATAATCTTTTACTCTTCCCTAGATAAGGTGTTTTTCATATAAGCACAACGTGTCTCAAAAACTATCCTCTTAGCAAAGGATTCTAGTACGTCTTTATAAAATTGCTCATATTTTTCCAGTGTGCCGCTTATATTAGAGTCGATGCATAGTATTCCTATGCATTCATGCTTATTCATGACTTTATAACAATAAATCGACTTTAGGTAGTCACTTTGTCCGGAATTAGTATATTCGAACATTGAAGCGTTTTTTGAGTCTTGTTTAAATTTTTCAATGTCATCGATTAACAAGCTTGGTGAGCTATTACGGGCCCATAAATGTCCTGCTACAGTACTATCGCCTTTTTTAAAGAAGGCAGGGTTCGGCTTGGATACTGAAAAGGGTGGTATCTTATCTTTGTTGTACCAGGATTTAGCAATCAAAGTATCAGATTCAGTATCTGGGACTAAATAACAAACCCTGAACTCCTGTTTTCTTTCTATATCGGTATATCTTTCGAATACTTTATAAATTAACGCTATTATACGATCTAAGCTGTTTTTATAAGAGCCTGCTTCTCTAATTTGTTCTATTCCTTTTCTAGGACTATCATCTATAGCTAAAGTTGCAGTCTCTAAAAACATTTCAGATTTGGATTCTACTAATTCATTTAAAACGTTATTTAAGTAAACTAATCTTTCAAATTGTGACCTCCAGACCTGAACTTTAGATTTAGATTTATCTAATAATTTATCAAGATCTTCGTTTAGAATAGTGTCTAGGTATTGATTATAAAAACTAATAAATAATAAAGCGGCCGGGACGACAAGCCACCAGAGGCTATAGTTTTGGGTTTTGATAATTATGAGAGAAATAGCGATTGTAAAAGGAATAATTACTATTTTAAGAAGCTTTGGCTGCTTGTGATACCAGGCTTTATAGGGCCCACCTAATACATGTTCTTTGTTTTGTATTGTCACTCATTTCCCTCGAATATTGCAAAACTTCTATTAAATGCTAATCCATATTTTCAGGTAGTTTATATCAAAGTATAAAACCATAGCAAATGTATTGTTATTATGTCAGTAAAGTGCAGTTGATTTTCATGTTAAAGACTTTTTAATCCACCCCACATGTGTTTCTTTGTTACCAAATCTCTGGTCTACGGTTCCGGCGGTTATCTTTATAATACTCATAGTCTTTTATGTATTCGTAATGGGGTCATCTAGAAGTCACTATTTGTCTAGAAAACTTTCAATTTGTTCTGGAGTAGGAATGTTCTAAAAGACCCTAAGGTTCTTCCATTGATCATCAAATCCTTGCGGGATAGCGTCGCTAACTTAATAAGACACCCATGTTAAGAAGTAAGTAAAAACAATGGCTTAGATTGTGTCCAGCTATTTAGTTAGTATGGGTGTCCGGATTAATTCATTATTTCTTAAGCTCACCCCAAACTTAAGCCCTTAGCTCCTCTGAGATAATCTCTTATACAGTAATTATGGAGGCCTTTTTTACTGATTTGACAAGTTTTTACCCGTAATACACACTATTTTAGGTAACTAGGCTAATAAAGGTTAAATCATGAATGAATATGGAGACGAAGTAATAATTAAGGATATTGAAATTCCATTCTTATCACTAACTGTTTTTTTTATTAAGGCGATACTCGCTTTAGCGCTGGCTTCTGCATTGATAGCTATCGTCCCTGCCTTGGCTATTGCTATTTTTAGTGGTTTTTTAGAAGGGTTTAATAGCGTATGAAGTATATATTCGTATTGTTTCTATTTTCCTCATCAGTTCAGGCTGAGCTGAATCCAATAAGGTAACTTAATGAGACACCCATGTTAAGACATAAGAAAAACAATGACTTAGATCGTGCTCAGGTCTTTTAGCTAGTATGGGTGTCCGGATTAATTCCGGATTAATTCTTTACCGTACTTAATAAGACACCCATGTTAAGAAGTAAGTAAAAACAATGGCTTAGATTGTATCCAGATCTTTTGTTAGTATGGGTGTCTGGGTTAATTTTTCTCTAATATTAGAAACAATTGTGCTCTGGCACCAATTAATTCTGTGTTCATAATATTGACGATACAGTTAAGGCCAGTATCTTTTAGGTGCTACTTTATGTGCACAATAGTAATTAAATTTATCGTTTCCTGAGCATGCGCCACAAGGCGCACGCATACAAATCATTCCTTTAAGCTAACAGACAGTAAATTCTTGTTAATAACTCATTAGGTGGTGTTTCTTTTGGGTCATTTAAATACTCTTCAAATGGAGGAAAGTCAGCAATTTCTAGATCACTATTGGGTATCCAGTGTCCAAATAACCAGTCGTACGGTTTTTCCAGTTCGGGATAAGGCCCCTTGAATAAGATAGAAATGCATTTACCTGCGGGTATAGTCACCTGTTCAAATGTATCATCTAATGACTGAGTTTCATCAATGGTTAAACATGCCATAGAACGAAGATCATCTAAAGCGACTGACTTAGGGTCGTCGTAATATAAACCAAATGAGCGGGTTTTCTCGTTAAGTAAATTTTGACTGCCTGCTGTCATGAATAATTTATCAAACGTACTGCCTATTTCCATATAATCACCTTTATGTGGATGACCGGCTAAATTTATTTTATCCAGATTTATTCTGTCAATTTTAAACATATTGTTATTCCTCTTTTTTTCGGGCGGTAACATTGCTATAAAGGGGGCATTACTGGCACAGTTATATTTTTTGGTGCTGCGGTAATTACCGGGTGATGTATTAAACTGCTTTGTAAACGCACGGGTAAATGCTTCGACGCTGCCATATGCAAGCCCTTTAGCAATACTATGAATGGACTGATCTGTACGTATCAGATCAATTGCTGCTTTTTGAAGTCGAAAACGCCTTACCGTTGCATTAACCGTTTCCTGCATTAACTCCCGGTAAATTCGATGAAAATGATAGGGCGACATACAGGCAACGTTGGCCAGGGTATTAACATCTAGATCACCATTAATATTGTCATGAATGTAATCCATGACAGATGTTAGCCTCAGTCGGTAATTATCACTGGTAGTCTTTTTCATCAATTATCTCCAAATTCAGTATGATGATCATAACCATACGGATTTGATAATGTTTGCGGTTTTTAAAATTAAGCATTAAAGGTGTAAGTTTTTCATTTGTAGTTGTTTATTTGCGTGTTCATGCGGAGCGCTATTTATAGTAACTTAATATGCAGCTACACAAAGATAACCAATACATGGGTATCTAAACTACAGAAGTTATGTTGTCAGTAGTTTAGAAGGTATTATTCAAATTTTTCATATATAAAAACACCCCAATCTCCCGTATATTATCCAGCTCTGTCATTCCCTGTTAATTGAGACAACATGAGTAAAGAATCAATCATCGTAAAAGGCGCTCGCCAGAACAATCTTAAAAATCTGGATATAGAGCTACCCACTAATGAGTTGATCGTGGTTACAGGGGTAAGTGGCTCAGGTAAATCGACGTTAGCCTTCGATACAATCTATGCCGAAGGCCAACGGCGTTATGTTGAAACCTTTTCAGCCTATGCCCGACAGTTTCTTGATCGCATGGATAAACCCGCTGTAGACAGTATTCAGGGTATACCTCCGGCTATAGCAATTGATCAGACCAATCAGGTGCGCACCTCTCGTTCAACTGTGGGCACAATGACCGAGTTAAATGACTATTTAAAACTTTTATTTGCTCGTATGGCTCAACTGTACTGTACAGGATGTGGTCGTGAGGTGGTAAGTGATTCAGCACAAAGTATTGTTGACTCTCTTTATGAGCAGTTTACAGACGATCAAAGAGTGATGGTTTGTTTACCTGTAAAGATACCCCACAACTTCACTGAAGATGAAATAGTTAAGTTATTAAATCAACAGGGTTACACCCGCATACATCAACGTCATGATGGTTTACTGGAGGTGATACAGGATCGATTTAAATTAAGTGAAGATAATAGAGACAGATTAACGGAAGCTGTTGAGGCTTCATTAAAACATGCTAATGGTCGCCTGCATGTGTTCCCTTTAGATGAAAATAAAAAAGCGGGTAAAGCAATACGTTTTTCAAATCACCATCATTGCCCAGATTGTGATATTGAATATAGCGAACCTGTTCCGAGTTTATTTTCATTTAATTCACCTATCGGAGCTTGTGAAAGCTGTAAGGGATTTGGACGTATTATTGGTGTTGATTATGGCCTGGTTATACCTGATGAATCTAAATCACTTGAAGAGGGAGCAATAAAACCCATACAAACGCCTAGTTACATTGATGTTCAGGATGAGCTCATAAGCTTTGCTAAAAAGAAGAAAATTCCTGTAAATAAAGCCTGGAATAAACTCACAAAAAAACAACAACGTTGGGTTATTGAGGGAGAGGGCGACTGGGATGACGGGGTTTGGTTTGGATTGCAGCGCTTTTTTAAATGGCTGGAGAGTAAATCTTATAAAATGCACATCCGTGTTTTACTTTCCAAATACCGCTCATATACACCTTGTGGAACCTGTGACGGTGCCAGATTAAAAGCCCCTGCTTTATGGTGGCGTGTGGGTAGCCTTGAATTATCAAATAAAGTAATTAGTGTTGAACAACGTTATATTCCCAAAGGTTTAAATCTATCAGTAGATGATATAAGGCAGCTGCCAGGGCTGACCATACATGACGTAATGCATTTGCCTTTGAGTCAGTGCACTGAGTTTTTTGAATTAATAAAACTACCACAGGCATTTGATGAAGCCGCACAGTTATTGTTGAGTGAAATACGCTCGCGTTTAAATTACTTATTAGAAGTGGGGCTGGGCTACCTTACGCTTGATCGTCAATCACGAACGTTAAGTGGCGGTGAGGTGCAGCGTATTAATTTAACGACTGCTCTGGGTACATCTTTAGTTAATACATTATTCGTACTGGACGAACCGAGTATTGGTCTACATCCACGTGATATAAATCGACTGGTTAAAGTACTGCATCGTTTAAGGGATGCGGGTAATACGTTACTTGTAGTTGAACATGATCCACAAGTTATGTTGGCCGCGGATAGAGTTATAGATATTGGGCCGGGGCCGGGTAAGCAGGGCGGTGAAATTTGTTTCTACGGCACACCCAAACAGTTGTTACGTGATAAAAAATCGCTTACTGCAGCATATTTGTCGGGTAATATAAGTGTCAGTCTTCCGCAGAGTGAACTAGAGCAAGTAAGTGAAGAGCATAAAACGGGCGAGCAGTTAAAAACAAAATCCATACAAATCATTGGTGCATCTGAGCATAACTTAAAAAATATTGATGTAAGCATTCCGCTGCATCAACTGGTTTGCATAACAGGAGTGAGTGGCTCAGGTAAGTCAACTTTAATGAGAGATGTGTTATATCCATGGATATGTAAACACAAAGGTAAAACGGTTGAAACACCTGGTTTATGTAAAAAAATAATAGGTCATAAAAATGTTGATGATGTTGTTCTCGTTGATCAGAGTCCTATAGGAAAAACTACCCGATCTATTCCCGCTACTTACGTTGGTGCATTTGAGGCTATTCGTAAGTTATTTATAAAACAGCCTTTAGCTAAAGAAAGAAACTATACACCGGGCACATTTAGTTTTAACTCGGGCAACGGGCGTTGCCCTACCTGTTCAGGTAATGGTTTTGAAATGATTGAAATGCAGTTTCTGAGTGATGTATATGTACGTTGCCCTGATTGTGATGGCAAGCGATATCGCGATGAAATTCTGCAGGTTAAAGTATTAGGTGATGTCGTTCTGAGTGGCAAACAGAGTAATAGAGAAGCAAAGTCGATTGCCGATATATTACAAATGACCGTATCTGAAGCTTTGCTGTTTTTTGCTAGCGAGGCAGATGTGGTTAAAGTTTTACAACCCTTAGTTGATGTAGGGTTGCCTTATCTTCAATTAGGTCAGGCGGTTCCTACCTTGAGTGGTGGTGAGGCGCAGCGTCTTAAGCTGGCGGGGCATTTGGCGAAAAATTTAAATCGTAAAAAGTCAGAATCAAAAAAAACTGGTAAAGGCACATTGTTTTTATTTGATGAGCCTACAACGGGTTTGCACTTTGATGACATAGCAACATTAATGAAAGCATTTCGTCAATTAATTAATGCGGGTAATTCTTTACTGGTAATAGAGCATAATCTTGATGTTATCCGTTGTGCGGACTGGATTATAGATATTGGGCCTAATGGTGGAGAAGAAGGTGGTGAATTAGTTGGGCAGGGGCAGCCCCAGAAATATGCAGAAAGTAATAATAGTTTTACGGCAATTGCCTTACGTGATTATGAAAAATCATTTAATTCATCTATTTCGCAAGCCCTGAATATTCTACCGGCAAAATCATCGGCGGCTAAAATAAACAAATCAATTCAAATTCATAATGCACGCGAACACAATTTGAAAAATGTGGATATTGAAATACCCCGTAATAAATTTACAGTTATATCCGGCGTTAGTGGCAGTGGAAAAAGTACGGTTGCTTTTGATATTGTTTTTGGTGAGGGTCAGCGGCGTTATCTTGAGTCTTTAAATGCCTATGCGAGGCAGTTTGTGCAACCCGCATCTCGGCCAGATGTGGATGCTATTCATGGTATACCACCTACAGTCGCTATTGAGCAGAGAACCAGTAGAGGTGGTCGTAAAAGTACTGTAGCAACACTCACGGAAATTTATCATTACCTGCGCCTCCTGTATGTGAAGCTGGGTACACAATACTGCCCTGATTGTGATGTCGCAATTAAACCGCAATCTATTGATGCAATTCTTGCAATGCTACAAAAAGAGTATAGAAATCGTGAGGTAACTTTACTGGCACCTTTAGTGGTTGCACGAAAGGGTATTTACAATGAACTTGCAAAATGGGCAGTTTCTAAAGGTTATCAGCAATTACGTGTAGACGGTGAGTATGTATCGACTGATCCATGGCCAAAACTAGCGCGATATAAAGAACACGATATTGAATTACCGCTAGGGAAATTAAAAGTTGGGATTAATAACGAGCGTGAATTATATCTATTGCTTAAACAGGCGCTAGATATGGGTAACGGTATTGTCATTGTTGAACCACTTAAAAAAGTGCCTGGTAAACAGAAAGGCGAAGCATTATTTTCTACTGAACGCGCATGTCCATGTTGTGGCCAGGGCTTCGATGAGCTTGACCCCAGATTATTTTCTTACAATTCTAAACATGGCTGGTGTGAGTCGTGTTATGGAACTGGTGAAGTAATTAATGGTTTTGATGAGGAGCAATCAGGTGAAGAGGGGGAGTGGCTTGAAAATGAAGAAAATGTATTAATTAAATGTAAAACTTGTGAAGGGCAGCGTTTAAACAACACGGCACTTTCTGTTCGCTTTCGAGATAAGTCAATTGCACAACTGGCTGCAATGTCGGTTGACGATTCTGAAAAGTGGTTTTCAAAACTTAAATTAAAAACTAATGAACAGGTAATTGCCCGTGATTTATTAAAGGAAATGTCAGGCCGGTTAAGTTTCCTGAAACGGGTTGGTTTAAATTATTTAACGCTTGATAGATCTGCGCCTACTTTAAGTGGTGGTGAAGCACAGAGAATTCGTCTTGCATCACAATTGGGTTCAAATTTACAGGGCGTTTGTTACATATTAGATGAACCTACAATCGGTTTACATACACGGGATAATAGGCGACTAATAGAAACGCTACGTGAAATACAAAAACAGGGCAATACCGTTCTCGTCGTAGAGCATGATGAAGATACTATTCGTGAGGCTGATTATCTGATTGATATGGGGCCAGGTGCAGGTATTGAAGGTGGTGAAGTGGTTGCCCATGGCACACTGAATCAGATGATGAGAAATAAAAAATCACTGACGGGTCAGTTCATTAAAAAACCATTACGCCATCCGATGAAAAACTTGCGTGATATTGAGAAACGCGCACATTGGAAAACTGAAAAAATAAACATAATAGACGCGACTGAAAATAATTTAGCGAATATAGATGTATTAATACCACTTCGAAAACTGGTTGCAGTATCTGGTGTAAGTGGAAGTGGTAAAAGCACACTAATACGTTCTGTTTTACATGGTAATTTAAAAACATCTATTAATAATCAACGTAGTAAGGCAGGGCGTAATAAAAAAAATATCTGGGCGGGATGTAAGAACATTAAAGGCTGGGATTCTATTAATAGAATTTTAGAGGTTGATCAAACACCTATTGGTAAAACGCCAAGATCTTGTCCGGCAACTTATATTGGTATCTGGGATACGATAAGAAAATTATTTGCTGATACGGTTGATGCGCGCTTAAAGGGTTTTAAACCCGGGCGTTTCTCATTTAATGCGGGTGATGGCCGTTGTGACGCCTGTGGTGGTCATGGTATGAGAAAAGTCGAAATGAATTTTTTACCAGATGTCCGGGTTGAGTGTGAAGTTTGTCATGGCTGGCGTTTTAATGATGAAACACTTTCGGTGCGTTATAAAGATAAACATATAGGCGAAGTGTTAGGTATGAATGTTAAATCGGCTACTGAGTACTTCTCTGCTATTCCAAAAGTTCATCATGCTCTACAGTTATTGCAGGATGTTGGCCTTGGATATTTGACTTTAGGACAGCAAAGCCCAACTTTAAGTGGTGGTGAGGCGCAGCGTATTAAACTGGTAGCGGAACTGGCTAAAGCTAATTCCGGGTCTATATCAAAAACACAACAACATAGTCTTTACGTATTAGATGAGCCGACGGTTGGTTTACATATGGCTGATGTAGAGAAACTAATGCGGGTTTTGCACCGCTTAGTAGATGCGGGTAACTCAGTTATTGTTATAGAGCATAATCTGGATGTAATAGCAGAGGCTGACTGGGTAATCGATATGGGGCCAGAAGGGGGTAAATATGGAGGCAAGATTATAGCTCAGGGAGAACCCGCTGATATATGTAAACGAAAACGCTCTCATACGGGGAGCTACTTAAGAGAATTGATGAAATCTAAGTATTAAAAATACAGTTTCTTCAGGTTATTTGATTATACCACCCGGATGGGGGTGGCTTCATTTGTTGGATATCTTTACAATCAACGGGAAAGAAGACCATTGATTTTTGAAATTGTTAGAAAAATCAAGGATTTGATTATGTGGCTTATTTCTTGCTTAGTATTAATAATATACTAAATAAAGAACCATAATGCTGCGTTTTATAATTAAGGAAGAAAAATGAAGAATTCAATGTTAATCGCTGTCATGTGCCTTTTATTTGTCCCCGTGGCCAATTCCTCTATCATAAATTTCGATACGCCTACTTTGATAGATGGTATACAAAGAGTTGAATCTTATACTGAAAGTGGTGTTACCTTTTCTGGCGCATTCAATCATGTTGATGCGGGTCTCGGAAGCCCATCGAATGGCTCAGCATTTATGCAATATGAAGCCTTTAGTAGCCTGAATTTTGGTATGTCAGATAATTCATTAATGAATCTTGTGAGTATTGATTTAGCCGAATTAAGTTCTTCACCTGTCTCAATAACGTTTTTAGCTCAATTGTCTGGCTCAGAAATGATTAGTCAGACATTCACGACTGATGGCATTTTTGGTTCGGGAAATGACTTTGAAACTTTTTTCTTTGATAGCGCATTTTCAGATGTTCATTATGCTTATGTTGCTGATGCAACTGGCACTATGAATTATAATTTTGCATTTGATAATATTAATGTTAGTAGCGCTGTACCTGTGCCTGCTGCATTGTGGTTATTTATCTCTGGATTAATTGGACTTGTGGGTTTTTCAAGAAGTAAAAAATAATTTAATTTATAATTAAAAAAAGCCAGCCAATATCATATTGGCTGGCTTTTTTTTGTGTAGCTTAATGTGTTACCTGTTTTGTGGAATATACTCAACTCGGTAAACAATGGCATAAATTACAGGCACAACGATTAAGGTCAATATCGTTGCAAAACCAAGACCGAACATAATTGTTACTGCCATAGAAGAGAAGAAGGCATCGAACAATAAAGGGATCATGCCAAGAATGGTTGTTGCAGCAGCCATAGATACGGGACGTACACGACTAACTGCCGAATCGAAGATGGCGTGATAAAGTTGTTTCCCTTCTTTGCTTTCCAGATTTATCTGATCTACCAGAACAATTCCATTTTTAAGTAACATCCCCACCAGACTTATAAACCCTAATAGAGCCATGAATGTGAATGGTGATCCGGTTACTAATAAGCCAAATGAGACACCTATAATTGCCATAGGGGCTAATGACCAGATAACCAGTGGTTGCTTCAAGGTGTTAAATAATAATACGGTTATAAGAAACATTACCGCTATACCCAGAGGTATTGAGCCCATTAAGGCTGCGTTTGCATCCCCTGAGCTTTCCGCTTCACCACCCCATGCAAGACTGTAACCTTTGGGTAATTCTATGGCTTCAATTTCGGGGCGTACTTTCGAAAATATATCATTAGCGGTGTCATCTCCTAACAGGTACGGGTTTGCCAATACAGTAATAGTCCGTTTTCTATCGCGACGATTAATAACCGCATCTTCCCATTGAGTTTCAAAAACCTGTACTACCTGTTCAATAGAAATATATCGACTGTAAACAGGGCTCCATATTTGTAGGCTGTGAACTGAATCTATATCTGAGCGTTCATTTTTAGGGGGTCTGGCAACAATGGGTAGTAGTGTCGTGCCATCACGGTAAAGACCTATATTCATGCCAGAGAAACTCATCTGTAAAACATTATCCAGATCCTGTTTACTTATTCCTGCACGTCTTGCCTGAGCCTCTAAAAATTGAGGGCGTATAACTTTTGTGCGTTTTTTCCAGTCATCACGAGTACCAACAGCATTAACCTGCTGGTTTAATACTTGTTTGGCCTGAACAGCCAACTGACGTAAAACATCTGGATCAGGTCCTGAGAATCTGGCTTCAATTTTCCCGTCCTTGCTCGGCCCCAACTCAAACTTTTTAAAATCATAATTTACATCCGGGTAGTTAACTTCAAAGTGCTCGGACATGACTTTAATAAAAGCATCAATCTGTTTATAGTTTTCAAGTTCAACCATGAACTGGCCATAACTGGAATAAATCTTCTCAGGGCCATATGTGAGCATAAAACGAATACCGCCTTTGCCCGTGTTTGAACTAACCTGTATGACACCTTCCTGTTCTAATATCCAGGGTTCAATTGACTGCACCTCACTAAATGTCTGTCGAATATCAGTGCCGTGTTCCTTACGAAAATCAACTAACACCATAGGGGTTGTCATAGCCGGAAAAAATACAACTTTAACTTTTTGAAAACCGTATATTGAAATTACTAATAATCCAACAGTAATGCCTGCAGTGAGAGCTTTATGCTTTAAACAGGTATCCAGAGTATTTTTAAATGCTGTAAAAAATGCGCCTTTATAAGGATCAGAGTTGTCTGTTTTTTTATCGGCTTTTAAAATCATGTCCGCAAAAAAGGGCGTTAAAGTAATAGCTGTAAACCAGCTCAGCATTAATGAATATAATAAAACGTAAAATAAAGAACCTAACATCTCACCAGTAGAATCCTGGGATAAGCCAATTGGAGCAAATGCGGTTACCGCTATAACGGTGGCACCTAATAAAGGCCATATTGACTGTTTAACTATAGCTTTAGCTGCTTCAATCTTTGATAAGCCTCTTTGCATACCAATAAGTATGCCCTCAGTCACCACAATTGCATTATCGACCAGCATACCTAGTGCAATGATTAATGCGCCCAGGGAGATACGTTGTAAGTCCAGACCATGTAGTTTCATAAATACAAATGTGCCAACTACGGTAAGAAACAAAATCAAACCTATTAACAGACCACTGCGTACTCCCATAAAGAACAGTAGAACTAAAATAACAATGGCGACCGCTTCTAGTAAGTTAATCGCAAAAGCCTTGATTGAGGCATCAACAAGTTTAGGTTGATCGTAAAGTGCAGTTAGTTCAATGCCGACGGGGCGAGCATATTCAAGTTCAGATAGTTTGTTATCAATACGTTTGCCTACTTCTACAACGTTAAAACCGGAAGCAAAAGAAATACCTAGAGAGATTGCCTGACGACCATTAAGTGAAACTAGATGAGTAGGTACTTCCTGAAAACCTCGGCTTACTTCAGCGACGTCTTTTAAGTAAATTAAGTTTTGCTCTCCCTGTCCGCTAATTAACAGATTTTCCAGTTCTTTTACATTTTGAAATTCACCTGTAGGGTGAAAACGAATATATTCAGAAGATACCTGAACAGAACCGGCGTTAGAGACTATATTCTGGGTGGCTAAAATTTCATAAATACGTTGATATGGAATACCAAGTTGTGTCATTCGGCTAAGTGAAATTTCCACAAATACCTGTTCCTGTTGTTTACCAGCAACAGTTACTTTTCCAACTCCTTCAACCAGTACCAGTTCTCTGCGTAAATAATCGACATAATCGTTTATTTCACGATAGCTGTAACCATCACCGATAACCGCAAACAACAAACCGAATATATCACCAAAATCATCATTTACCAGCGGTGGTAAAACTCCAGGTGGCAGGCTGGGGGTTAAGTCATTTACCTTGCGGCGTAGCTCATCCCATATTTGGGGTAAATGATGTTTGTTGTACTGGCGTTTCATTGTCACGGTAATTTGTGACAGACCATTTGTGGAAACTGAGCGAATATAATCAACATATTGTAATTGTTGTATTGCATTTTCCAGTGGGTAAGTGACTTCTTCTTCCACCTGTTGAGGTGAAGCACCCGGGTATTGGGTAATAATTACCGCATCTTTAATAGTGAATTCAGGGTCTTCGAGTCTAGATAAACCCGAGTAGGAAATTATGCCTCCTACTAGAAATATAATCGTTATTAACCAGCTAATTAGTTTGTTACGAATTGAAAACTCTGCAATATTCATAGTATTGAATTACTTTAAGTTTAGAGAGTGGAGATAATTGGATGCATCATTATCATTTTAACTGTTTTTAATGATGTCAGTTTAAAGTCCTGATTCTTTTGTCCAGGGCTTGACTGTCTGGCCTTCGTTTATAAAATTAACACCGGCAGTAATTATTTTATCGCCTGTTTCAAGACCGGATAATACTTCAATGCCCTGAGCATTAATTTGCCCAATAGTTACGAGTACTCCCTGTGTTTTCATAGTATCCGGGTTAACTTTCCATACTTTATAAACTCTATTTTCCAGTTCTTTGTCTTCAGGTGAAAATACAGCTTCTACAGGGACAACAAGTTTTGAATCATCAGTATTTACAACTTCGTTGAAATCCAGATGCACATTTACACTCATGCCAGGTAATGCAATAAAGTCCTGAGGTGATGGCATAGTTAATTTAACTTTATAACTACGGGTTTGTGGATCAGCTTCAGTATCGAATTCTTTTACAGAGGTTTCAAAAAATTTATCTGGAACCGTATCAAATACAACTCTAGGCTTGTTTTTATTTTTACTATTTTTCTTAAGCCTGGAAATTATGTTTTCTGATAAGTTAAAGGTGATATCAATATTGTCAGTGGTTTGAATAACCAGAATAACTTCATTTTTTCTGACATTCTCATGGTTTTTAACATTTAACTTTGAAATGACACCATCGAATGGAGCACGTAATTCAGTATATGACAAATTAGCTTTACTTAGTTTTAAATCAGCTTTGGCAGCGAGTAAATTTGATTTCGCTTTATCAAAATCAGATTTGGGTATTAATTGCTGTTTTACCAGTTTGTCAGTACGTTCAAATTGTACTTGTGTTAGATCAAAACGAGCTTGCTGCTCATCAACACGTAATTGAAAATCGGATGGGTCTAACTGAGCTAATAATAAACCCTTTTTAACTTTCATACCGGCCTTTGCTGGTAATTTAACCAGCTCACCACTAACACGAAAAGCTTGTTCAGACCTGTCTCCTGCTTCGACTTCTCCTGGGTAAACACGTTGAGCACCTGAAAGAGGGTCGCCAACAGTTACTATTTTTGCAGGGCGAATAATTTCAGCTTTAGGATCTGTATCATCACCAGCACACGCGGTGAGACCTGTGATTACAACAACTGAAAATAAGTTTATTAGAATTTTGTAGGAAGAAAGACAGGTAGTGTGAGCTATTTTGTGGGTCATATAGATAGTTCCATTACAATTTATTGTACAGGTTGATCCCGAATTTAGGCATAATAGCAGAAATCTCTATTAATAAAAGCGCATCACTGCTTGAAAGGTATGTTATGAAATTACTAAAAACTATTATCAAATTTTATGTCTTTATTATTGCTACTCAAACTATTTCATTCAATGCTTATGCAGAGATTGAGCCTGAGTTAATGAGGTCGTCAGTGGTGGTGGTTGCGCAGCCCGAATTTTCTTCGTTAAACTTGAAGTCATTTTCCTGGGCAAGTAATCATGCAGATATTTCCGAAGGACTTAAAAAATCTGATTTTTCTGTATCAGCATTAATAGATGAAGCGATAAAGCTTGCTGTAGCACACAAATCATATACATTTACGGACAGCAGTAAAGGAGGCTTACTGATTCAGTACCACGTTTCACTTGCATCGGAATTAAGTGATACTGCACTGACTATAAAATATGGTTTGTCTCCGGGTTTAAGAGCCAACAGTGTAATTGCAAAAGAACATGAGAGAGGCACACTGGTCGTAGATATAATTGAACCAGGTTTAAATAAAGTCGTATGGCGTGGTGCGGTTGAGGTGTTTACAGGCGTTGAAGACTCACCGAAAGGTCGTCAAAAGAGAATAAATGGCTTATTAATCGAATTGTTTAACAGCATTCCGAGTTTAAAACCCAAAGAATTAAAATAAATCAATGCAATATTAGAGTTGATTAAACTCTTAATTGCTCTGGTTTATTTACATATCAATTATAGAGGCTCCTATGATAGTATGTGCGGGCATTTTTTCTGGTGCAGGGTACACTTGAAGGTATTTTATATTATCCACGGGGATAAATAACATAGCACCGTTTGATTCCACGAGAAAGTGTTTACTTTCTAACATCTCATTGAGTTTTGTGAGCATATCGTAATCGTTAGCTGCTTGTTTTGGGTATTCAATTACTAATTTGGTTCCATCATTGAAGTATATGCTTACGCCTTTAGTTTCCTGCATCATTTATTCCTTATATACGAGTATATAAGCTAAAGATAGACGAAATATGAGTTTTCTGTTGAATTAATTGCATAATAGTTATTAAATTTTGTCTGTGGCATGAATTTACTGGATTCAATAAGCGTTTTTTGGTAATTTCATCCGCATATGTTTAAAATAAAATTATATTGGGGTCAATGACTTATGCCTGAATTATTTTCAAATGACTGGGCTACAAATTATAAAGATATATGGAATAGTAATGAAGGCATTGCCCAGGAATTAGGGAGGTCTAACTTCAACTCGGTTGTCGCATTTGGCGTAGATGGCGAAGAAGACCCGCGTATAGTATTAACCATATCTAATGGTCAAATTGTTTCAGCTGGTAGCCCTAACGGTGAGTTACTTAACTGGGATCTGAGAGCGTCACTTGACGAATGGGGTGCTCTGGTTGCAAAACCACCTGGATTAATGAAATTGGGTTTGGCGTATACATCTCGTAAGCTTAAGTTTAAGAAAGGTGATTACGCAGTGATGATTAAGGACCCTCGTTTATCTACTGCATTTGTAAAATGTTTCGCTTTGATGGGTAAAGCAATTAATTAATTTTCTGAATTGATAAGCAGGAGCAATTTATCTTGTTCCTGCCTGTTCTATATCTTTCATCATCTTTTCCCAATTTTAAATTTCTTTACCTGATCCCTGAATTGGTGGTACTGCGATTTATTATGACTCGCCTCAAAACGTAATCCGATATATAACCGGGTTATTAATTCAATTGATTGTGCTTTTTCTGGCAATGTCATTTTTGCTCTTTTAGCAAAATCCAGAGGGCCCTCATGAGGTTCGCGATGTACACCTCTAGAAGCTAACTTAGAACAAAAGTTGTTATAGATTTTTACCTCGGGGTCTAATGGCTGTTTTCTCCATGGTTTTAAAATAAAAAGTGCGAGTATAAATAGCAAAGCAGCAAAGCTACTTACCATTATGATGATGATTTCAGATAGTTCTATTTTCTTATTAAATATACTTTCTAAAAAACGCTGTTGAAATTTTTCATCGTAACCAATTACCCATAAGTTCCACTGGTTGTCCATTGCGTCCCAGTAAAATAATACGTCTTTTATAAAACCGCTATTAATTTGCATATGGAAAGGTCTTATTTCAGACTGATCTAGCGCGGCGTTAAGGTTGCGTTCTATTCTTTGAGGAGCAATTGCAGCAGTAGGGTCTATCCTTACCCAACCGCGATTCTCAATCCATACTTCTGACCATGCATGTGCATCGCTATTTCTCACTGTCATTATATTATTCAATGGGTTAATGGTGCCGCCCTGAAAACCAAGCACTACACGAGCGGGTATTCCAGCTGCACGCATTAACAGAGTGAAACTGCTTGCGTAATGCTCACAAAACCCACGTTTAGTTTTAAACAGAAACTGATCAACAGAATTAAAGCCGGGAGTAAGTGGTGGGCGTAAGGTGTAATGGAAGTTTTGTTGATTAAAATACTGTAGTACGTAGTTTACTATGTCTTCCTGTTTTTGAAATTTTTGCGCCAGAATTTTCCCCATTCGTAATGTTTCAGGGTTAGAATTAAGAGGTGTTTTCAGGCCCGCACTCTTTTCCCATGGGCTAATTTCAGACTGATTAAAATATTCAAGTACAGATGATATTTTATACTGGTAAAGATTGTTGATATTCTGTCGAGAACGTAAATTATAGTTACTGGTATAAATTATATCTTTTGGAACATTTGAAGGTATATCAAGCGCATATAACCATTTTTTATGGTGAGCTTCTAATGTAACTGTGTAATGAATATTTTCATTTGCAGTTGTATGCAATGTAGCCAGTGATGAACGATTGTGTTTTCCCTGTTCCCACGTTTTACCATCGAAATACCAGAGCACTAAAGCTCTCCAGTATAGTTTGCTCTGCTTGGGAGGCTTATCATCAAATTCAACTCTAAAAGCAACAGCATTCGACTGAATCAGGTTGGAAATGTTTCCTGGGGACATTGTGTCACTTAAACCGGTAATGGCTGACTGCCTGTCTTCTGGTAGCTGCCATAAAGGCCCAGAAATTCTTGGAAACAGTACAAACATAATTAACATTAACGGAATAGACTGAAATAATATTTTTATAGAGAATTTAGATTTATAATCAAGATTTAGCTGAGCGTTACCCTGATTAATACTTAACATGCTTATGGTTAGAACTATTATAGCGAGCAGCATGAACAAAACACTCGGAATACTTTGTGAAAATAAAAAATTAGTTACAATGATGAAAAAACTAAGGGATACTAATAACATATATTCCCGTTTTGACTGGCTTTCATGTAGCTTTATTGCAAGTAGTATTATCAGCAGAGCAGAACCTGCCGTTTTTCCAATAAGAGTGCCATAGTAAATAAAAATAGCCATGAATGAGGATATGCTGATTACTAATAGAAACCAGCGAGGTGGTAACCAGCTTTTATGTTTTATACAAATGAGACGCCATAGAAATAATATAATAATAAGAACTACTGACCAGACAGGAAATCGACTTAGATGTGGTAGGCTCACCATAAAAAGTGATAATACAACCCAGAATACAGGGGTGTTATTTAAGGTATTTAGTGCTTTATAGTTTAAGTAGGTCATTCAGCGCGACCAAATAATGCCAGTGCTTTTAAACAACGATGTTTATGTTGTAAACCAGCAGAAGGTGTTATGGAAACCCCCGGTATCTCTAAGCCATAGATAATGTTTTTTTCGCTGGCGTCTAAAATCATTCGACATAAAATAGATAAACGATGCTCTAAATCTAGTGTTTCTTTAGTTTGGTTCCAGTTTATGCTGACTCTTTTAGCTGCATCAGTATTGAATAATTTTGTTTGCAACTCCCCTGTTTTTGCAATGGCCTTCCAGGCCATATGGTTTGGTAAGTCGCCTGGATGGTATTGTCGAATACCGAAAAAATCATCAACACCCTGTAATTCACTACTTGCCTGACCTGTATTACTCTCGTCTGTAAAAATTAGAGGATGATGTTGCAACGCAGGTGCTGGATAGACAAGGCATCGGCTGTCCAGTTTTAACCAGCTCCAGGCATGAAATAACCCTAGTGGGTATTCAGTATAAATTTTAATACGCCCCGGAGAAATATAACCTCGATGAGTTGTTGTAAATGGAAGTTTACACTCAGTCGTGGGTTTATTAACAAGGTGTGCAGTTATTGTTTGTCCGGTTTCAGAAAGAAATTTTAAATTTGGGTGTGATGTGCTTGATGCTTGAGAGATATGTAATGGAAATAAAATGTTTTGACTTGCAAATACGGGTTCTGCACGGCCAATTTTTACGTTAAGTCGATTTAAATTTTGATGTGTATAGATCATGCCCAGCAAACCCAGTGAGCCAAGTAAAAAAGTAAGCATGAAACCGAGGCTTATTTCATAATTAATAGATCCGAATAAAATCAGTAACAATACGATGAAATAGGCGACACCATGTCGTGTAGGTAATATATATAACTGATGTCGATTTACTGTTATTTGATGGCTGAATTCCGGTTGACGTTTGTCAGAAAAATTTTGTATAAATTGTTCTAGAAATTGTGGAATCAGAGGCAGTGATGAAGCCATTAAACAGGTACCTGTTTAATTAATAATGAGATCAGCTCATCTATGTTTTTATCCTGATGCTCAGGGTGGATTTGTAATCGATGGGCTGCAACGCCAGGCAATACCTCCTGTACATCTTCAGGTAAAACATGGTCACGACCATGTAAAAATGCCCAGGAGCGGGCACAACGTTGTAATGCCAATCCAGCACGTGGGGAAAGGCCACTAATAAACCAGGGTGATAAGCGACTACTGCGAATTATAGATAATACATAATCGAGAATAGCCTGAGACATATGAGTGTTATTAGCACTAATCTGTAACTCAATAAGTTGTTCAGGTGTAATAGTCACTTCCAGTTGCTGAATCATATCATGCCGATTGTTTCCTTTTAGTAATTCCATTTCAGCCTGTTGGTCAGGGTAGCCAATGTTTATGCGCATCAGGAATCGGTCAAGTTGAGATTCGGGTAATGGAAAAGTTCCAACTTGTTCCATCGGGTTCTGTGTGGCGATAACAAAGAAAGGTTTAGGTAGAGCGCGTGTTTTACCGTCTTGTGTAACCTGTTTCTCCTCCATCGCTTCGAGTAGTGAGCTTTGAGTTTTAGGTGTTGAACGGTTTATTTCATCCGCTAGTAATACCTGGGTAAATACGGGACCTTTATGAAATTTAAATGATTGTTTGCTGCTATCGAAAATTGAGACACCCAGTACATCGGATGGTAACAGGTCGCTGGTAAATTGAATGCGCTGAAAATCGAGCCCAAAAACCCTTGCTAACGTAAGTGACAGGGTGGTTTTGCCTACACCTGGTAAGTCCTCAATTAATAGATGCCCACCAGCTAATAAACAACTTAAGGCAAGCTGTATCTGTCTGTTTTTACCTAATATGATCGAAGATATGGACTTTGATGTTTGTGTGAGTAAATGCTGTGTTTGTTGTGCCGTTAAAAGGGGCTGTTGTGACATAGTTTTCTCAGGGTGATAGTTATCGGACCTTGCTTATAATGCGTGGTTCAATGTTAATAGTATAGAAGTACGAAAGATCAAAATCAGTTGTAATACACATAATTGAATAATTCATTCTTTCATGTTTATAAGCAAAGGCTGATATTTATAGCAAGTGATTAAATCACTGTTTTTTATCACTTTAGTCAAAAACAACAGCTATACTCTAGTGAATTAAATTATAAAAATTATAAGCTAAAAACCAGTGCCTGCCCATAAAACAGCTAATTTGAATGCCCCCGGTATGCCTGATGTACCTGTTATTGCCCTTGAGCTTCTAGATTTAGCAAATCATGAAGGTGATTTACAGCAAGCTGTTGATAAATTAATAGAAAAATACCCGACGTTTTTCAGTCGATTATTAAGCATTATTAATTCTGATCATTTTAATTTAACGACCAAGGTCAAAAACATCTATCAGGCGATTAGCTTGTCAGGCATAGAGCGTGTGTCTCAGTTGGCAATCATTCAGGTAGTTTATCGATCATTAAATCAATATAAAATCGTTGGTCTTGATATGCAGGCATTTTGGCAGGACTCATTACGACGTGCTGTGAGTGCAAAAATGATAGGCGAGCTGATCGGTCTCGATGCCAGTTTGTGTTTTACTGCCGGCTTTATTCAGGATGTTGGTTACCTTTTGCTTTTTCTGGAGCAGCCTGATAAAGGTGCACTTTGGGGTGAGTTTCGTAAACGTGAGCCTGAAGCCAGATTGAGTATGGAGCAAAATATATTTAATCTGAAGCATGATTCTCAGTTAGCTAAATTTATGGAGTCCTGGAAAATATTTCCTGATATACAGACGACATTAAGCCTACATCATTATTCAAATAGAACTGAATTAGATAACTCAGACATGTCTGAGTTAAATAAACAACTCTGTAAAGTTATTCATTGTGCCGACTGGATGGCAGCAGTTTATACCGCTGATGATAAAAGCCATGTCATAAACAGGTGTCGAAAGCTTCTTTCCGAAGAATTTTACATGGAACCTTATCGAGCAGAAGAATTACTTGAAGCTATTCCTGATGAGGTTGATCTTACTGCTTTAGTTTTGGGTATTCATGTAAAGGAGCATATTGCTTTTTCTCAGATATTATATGAAGCAAATATCAGACTAAATGAAGATAATGTAAATTTTCAGGAACTGACCCTGCGTCTTGAGCAAGCTTTAGATGAGCGAGATCGATTAGCAAAAGAAATTAACAGGGATTTAAATTTAGCAAGAGAAATTCAACAAAGTTTGTTACCGGCTAGTCAGGGTGAGAATTTTCCAGTTCATGGCATAAATATATCAGCTAAAATTTTGTCGGGCGACTTTTATGATTTTTTTGAATTAGATAATGGAAATATATATTTCAATTTGGGTGATGTATCAGGTAAAGGTGTAAATGCTGCTTTATTAATGGCTAAAACGAGTAGTTTATTTCGCTGCCTTGGTAAACGTATAGATGAACCCGGGCAATTAATGTATGAAATCAATAATGAGTTATGCGAAACATCTATACATGGCATGTTTGTGACTATGGTAGCGGGTTTATATTGTCCAGCAAAAGATGAAATTCATCTGGTTAATGCTGGCAATCCACCCGCATTATTATATTTAGAAAGTGGTCTGTGTCAGGAGTTTGAAGCTACGGCGCCTCCTTTAGGGGTGATGCCCGATACTATTTATTCTAAGTACACAATAAATTTAAATAATAGAAGTTTATATATTTATTCAGACGGTGTTACCGAGGGTTATGTCAATGAAAAATCCATGCTTGAGTTGGGTGGTCTATTTAAATTAATTGCTAGTATGGATAAGGATTTAACACCCGGAGAAAGGTTAAAGACGATAATCGATAAGTTTACTCATACTGCACAGCCTTTGCGAGATGATGTGACATTGTTATTACTTGAAAAACCTAAGACTTTAAAAAATGATTAGGCTCGAACGAATTCATCTATTGTCTCGCCCGGATATGCTGAAACCTCTGCGGGAGTTTGTTCGTGTGCTTGCAAAAAAGATGAATTGTTGTGATGAAAGTTTAGACTGTCTGGTAATGGCAATTAATGAAGCATGCATGAATGTAATGCAGCATGCATATCACGAACGACTGGATGAAGAAATTATAATTGAGTTCTGGAGGGATGATGAAGAAATGGTTATTAAAGTAATTGATTTTGCCGAAGCTATTGATATTGAAAGCATTAAGTCCAGAGATCTTGAAGATATAAAGCCAGGAGGATTGGGTGTGCATTTTATTAAGCAGTCCATGGATTGTGTGGAATATAAACATAGTTCAAATGAAAAAGGTAATGTCCTGGAAATGCGAAAAAAATTAGATAATACTATTATTTGCCCAACTATTAATTAAGGTTATGTATGAAATACCCTGTGTCTAAATATTTAAATTATTCGGTGATGAACTTAGCCGGTGAAATTGATTTAAATGAATCTCCTAATGTGAGAAAACAAATTTTGAATCTTATAAAAAAAGATACTAATTTGTTAATTGATTTATCAAGTGTTGAATATATAGATAGTTCAGGTGTTGCTAGCCTGGTGGAAGGCTTGCAGACATCACGAACAATGAAGTTGAACTTTGCACTGGTAGGTGTCAGTGAATCTGCGTTACAGGTTTTACAGTTAGCTCGACTAGATACTGTTTTTACAATATATAACTCTATTGACGAAGTAGAGCAGGGTTAATTAAGAAACATAATGAAACATAAGGTTGAAAAAATTGGCAGATTTGTAACTAGTGCTGTTGAAGAGCTTGGTTATGGAATAATGTTATTTGTCGAATCTATATACTGGTTATTTTTAGGTCGACTTAATAAGCAACCAGTTTCTTCAGCATTGATTTTTACTCAGGCTATGCAAATTGGAGTGTTAGCTACCCCGATTGTAGTTATATTATGTTTTGCTGTTGGCATGATGCTGGCTATTCAGGGTCTGGAAACACTTAAGCCGTATGGCGCACAGGCCCAGGTCGTTACTGGAATAGCGGTTTCTGTAACCCGGGAATTTTCAGCATTAATAACAGGCATTATAGTCGCAGGGCGATCAGGCTCTGCGATAACCGCTCGTATTGGAACTATGATGGAATCCCAGGAGGTCGATGCATTGCAGGTGATAGGCATTAATCCGGTACGTTATCTTGCGGCACCAGCTTTATTAGCGATGATTGTAGTAATGCCTATACTCACCATATTTGGTGACTTAATGGGTATGTTAGGAGGTGGTGTGTATACGTCATATGAACTAGGTATGCCGATAGATATATATATGGGGCGTAGTTTTGAAGTTATAAATGTATTTGATGTAATGCAAGGAGTACTGAAAAGTATTGTCTTCGCAGTATTGATAGTTATTGTCAGTGTATTGAATGGATTTCAGGTAAAAGGCGGGGCTGAAGGTGTTGGCCTTGCAACAACGCGTTCAGTTGTTATGTCTATAAGTGCCATTGTAATAGCCGATATGATATTTACATTCTTCCTAACAAGAGTTTAATAATGACGGATCAAAACAAAACATCATTAATTCATGTAAAAGATCTGGTTACACATTATGGTGATAAAAAAATACTTAATGGCGTTAGTCTCGATGTGAAAAAAGGCGAAATAATGGTGATCATGGGGGGCAGTGGCTCAGGTAAGAGTACATTGCTTCGTTATATGCTGGGGTTAAATAAACCTACTTATGGTTGTATTGAATTATTGGGGCAGGACATCACTAAAATGTCACCCAATAAACTTCATCAAATGAAGAAAAAAATTGGCGTGTCATTTCAGGGGGGCGCATTATTTGGATCGATGAGTGTTTCTGAAAATATTCAGTTACCGTTAACTGAACATGCAAATCTAGATATAAATACGATGAAAATAATGAGCCAGATGAAACTTGAAGTTGTAAATATGGCTGGATTTGAAGATTTGATGCCGTCACAGTTATCAGGCGGCATGATAAAACGTGCTGCTTTAGCCAGAGCAATTATTCTTGATCCAGAATTATTGTTTTTTGATGAGCCTTCGGCTGGTTTAGATCCGGTAGTATCGGCAGAGTTAGATGAATTGATTTTACGTTTGAGAGATGCCATGGGCATGACCATTGTGGTAGTTACTCATGAACTTGAAAGTGCTTTTAAAATAGCGGATAGAATAACTATACTCGATAGAGGTGATATTTTAATGTGCGGTACCGTTGAAGAAGTAAGAAGTAGTGATAATCATCGTATATACAATTTATTACATAGAAAACCCAGACGCGACATAGTAGATGTAGATGAGTATTTACAAAGATTAACCGGGAAAAGTCTCGACTCAGTACCTGAGAAGTCAAATCTCCCCAATTCTGATCATTCAAGATATTAATAAACAATATGAAAAAAGAAAATACAAATTATTTTATGGTTGGTCTTTTTGTTCTATCTGGATTGGCTTTGTTATTTATTATGTTATTTAAAATAACCGGTGGTCAGTCAAACTCTGATGAGTATTTTGTTGAGTTTGATAATGTAACCGGGATTAAAGACGGCATAGTGGTCACATATGGAGGATATGCTATAGGCGCTGTAAATGGTGTTGAACCCGTTTTTAATTCAGGTAAAACTGTTTACAAGCTGTCTCTATGGGTTAAAGCTAACTGGAAAATACCTGATGACAGTACAGCTCAAATTGTTATGCCGGCAATTATTTCTGATAAACAAATAGAAATAACTCAAGGTACTTCAGCAGCGTATTTAGTGCCAGGAGATACACTAAAAAGTGCAGAGGCTGTGGATATTATGGAGCTTGTTGATTCAATCGCATCAGAACTTAATGAATTTATTCCCCAGTCAACAAAAAATATAAATGCTCTTGTGGCTAAATTAAATTATTCTGCAAATAAAGTTTCGGTTTTATTAAGTGATCAAAATATTCAGCACATGAATAATTTATTTAAACATGCTGATTCATCAGGTAAAAGTTTATCTGAATTGGCAGATGGTTTTACACGAATTAATAAACAACTTGATAGCATTTTGAATCGAACTGATTTGATATTAAACGACAATAGTGAAGATATTCGTTATACCGTAATAGAGCTTAAAAAATCAATTGATACTGTTTCCGGGCGTATAGAATCAGTTATGTATAACCTGGACGCAACCAGTCAGAACATGAATGAATTTAGTCGTGAGTTACGTAACAACCCGGGTGTGATACTCGGCAGTAAACCTCCTGTTGATAAGTAAAAGGAATATTAATGTTACGCATAATTATATTGCTCTTAATAATTAATAATATTGTCTCCTGTAGTTTAGGTGGTGGTCCAGCGCCTCAGGATCATTATTATCGTTTGCCTGAAGTTAAGTTAGATGGCTTGAATGAGTCTACAGCGGCAACTTATAAGAATATTGTGATTAAGCCTGTCAAGGCCACAGGGCTTTATCATGAACGAGCTATTTTATTTATTGAGAGTGATAAACCGTTAGAGCTGCAGCGATATCATTATAGTTTCTGGTCTTCAACGCCTGCTGAGTTATGTCATAACGCTTTATATCAGGGCCTGCAATCAAGCGATATAGTAACTCATGTTAGTAGGGATTTATCTGAGTTAAGACCTGATTATATAATCGATACTCGAATTATCCAGTTTGAGCGGTTCATAGAAAATTCAGCTGTAAATGTTCAGGTTGCATTAGAGATGTCTGTGCGTAGCGGTCAACCATCCGGCTTAATGTGGACTAAGCGTTATAATGTCAATAAACAACTAGAGACTACTGATATGCATGACTCTGCAGAGGCCTTTGGAGAAGCTCTGAAGGAGATATCAGCAATGTTAGTTAAGGACTTATTGAACAAAAAGTAAGCAGTTGTTTCTTTGAATTTCAGGCTAAAGTAATTCATATCCCTGCCGATACTACTTAGGTACGTATAAGACTAATATTAAGAGCCGTATGTGTGTCAGTTTTAAGACAAGCATATATCAGGTCTTCTTTTTATATGATTTAGTAATGGTCGGCGCAGGGTATTCATATGTATATGACTCATCATCAGGCTGTAAAACAGCAGGGTGTTTATCATCAGTTCAATGGTCTGGTTTTTAGCGATATTAGCTTTGGCTTCATGCCGGCTTTTAAAAACTTAAAAGATCAGCAAATACACCTTTCTGTCGATCAGAATGGTGAATTATCTGTAATGCATTTATTTGATGGTTTACCTGAGTGCTGGATTAAAGAAAAAGATGATCAGGGCGTAGCGCTAACGTTAAATAATGATGTTATTGCTGGTTTCATGCGAAATGCCAGGTTTTATACATTAAGTGAAATTGTGAACGATATCATCGATAGTTAGATTAATTCAAAAAGTAGTCTTATCTGACTAATGTTTAATGTCCGTGTTTTTTTTCTTTATTAATTTAGTGCGTAAATCAGCAACAATTTTATGTGTGTTATGACAGCGAGCACATACTGTTACTGCGATGTCCCCCATAATTTTCTGACTGCTTTTAATATTGCCCTCACGGATATTCATTTGTAATTTATCAATATTTTTTACAGTCATATCGCCTAATATGCGCTCTTTAGGGTAGGGATCATTTTTATGGCATGTAGAGCAGCTTTCCCCCATATTTTTTAATTGTAAGTTAAGGTCATTGCTAGCAGTTAATGCTTTTTTGATCTTACCGTCAGATAAAGCAATCAATGTCTGGTTAACGTATGTGGATAATTCCTGCATTACGTTTTCTATATTCTGTGGACTGCCGTCAATGTCGTTAATTCGAATATTACTGTAATCAGGTGAGCGATAAATTGCCGTTACCTGAGCCTGATAGTCATCATGACAGTTATCACATGTATCAGTGATTTTGTTAAGTGTTAAAGCAACCTGATAGAAGTTTTCTTCTGCAATAAATTTATTTAGCCGGGTGGCCAGGTCTGGGTTTATTTTGTCTTTCCATTCAGGAACCATCTTAGGAATGCTATTATAATGCTTGTTAAAGTTAATCATCCATTTATGCATGCTGTCCTTGTCTTCCTGTTCAGCATATTCTCTTAAAGCCTGCATTTCACGACGTAGTTTAAACATGGTGTGTAACCATACCTGGCGTTTATTGCCCGGTTTGTACCATTGAGCCAATGAAGAAGGGGCCTGTTCTATATTTATAGTGTCGGCAACAGTTATATGGCTGCTAAATATAACTTGTGAAATAAAAATTATGAGAAAAAATAGTTTCATATGTTTAACTTATATTTAAACCTTCGGTTATTTGGTTTTTCCAGCTTTTTAAATCAAGTAGTATCTTTCTTTTGTTTTCATCTAGTTCACTATCATTCAAATAAGTTTCAAGGATATCATTGAATTTTTCTATATTTAATTTTTCATTGTCATTGGTGAACCTGGCGATTCTGTAGTCATTCCACTTTTTTCTTTCCACTGCATTCAGACTGTCTGGATAGTTACGCGCACGATATCTAAATAACATTTCAGGGATGCGTGTGTCCTTAAAGTTGAAATCTGCTGTTTTAAGTTCATTTTCATTAAGTTGACGTAAATCATCCATACGTTTTTTATCGTCAGGGTTGAAAAAACCGCCACCATATAAACTTTTGTCTGGATCGGTTTCTGCTGTAAAAGGGTTGTGATTATATATTTTGTTTAACTTCGTATCTAAATCGGGTATCGCCTGCAGGATACTTAGATGTTTCATATATACTTTTTTATCTATTTCCGTTCTCTTTGCCGAAGCTTCATCTAGGGTTTTGACAGGGGCAACGACAGGGCACTTATTAATATGAATTGTTTTAAGCGGAATACGCTCAACACCTTCGGGTAGCTGGTCTCTTGGTGTGTATAAACGTTCAATTATTTCTTCAGCCGACAGGTTTTTCAGATCATTGGGAGAAAAGCGTAAATCAAAAACTATAATGCCATTTTTATTGGTTGGGTGTTGAGCAAGTGGGTAAACAACCGTGGTATTACAAATTGTGCTTGGGTACATTCCGGACGTGTGTAATACAACTTCAGGTTTGTACAGGTTAAGTATGCTGGAAATTTTCTGTTTCTTTTTATGCTCTAATACGTAATTGAATAATTTAGGTTGTTTGTCCTTAATTAATTTTGCAACTGCAATAGTTGCATAAACATCGGATAACGCATCATGTGCCGCTTCGTGGCTAATAGCATTGGCCTTTGTAATAAGTTCCAGGCGGTTGCTGGCAATCCCGTTTTCATCAACAGGCCATTCAATTCCTTCTGGTCGTAGAGCCCGGGTAATTCTAACTAAATCGATAATATCCCAACGTGAGCAGCCGTTTTGCCATTCTCTGGCATAAGGATCGAAAAAATTTCGATATAAGCTATAACGGGTAAATTCGTCATCAAATCTGATGCTATTAAAGCCGACGACGCAGGTGTTTGCTCTGGAAAATTCTTTTTCAATAAGTTTAATAAATTCGGCTTCAATATAACCTGTTTCAAATGTTTTCTGTGGTGTAATGCCGGTTATTAAACAGGCTTCAGGGTTAGGTAATATGTCATCTGTCGCTTTGCAATATATATCGACAGGTTCATCAATAATATTAAAATCCAGGTCAGTTCGAATGCCGGCAAACTGGGCAATTCTATCGCTTCTAGGGTCTATGCCAAAGGTTTCATAATCGTACCAGTAGAAACTTGGTTTTTGCATGATTGTATTTGTTCTTGAAAAGAACTTAGTTTGGATTGAAGTATTTAATGTGTCAAATAATATTGTGATGCTATCTGTTTTTATTGGGGTAGAGCTTTAATCTTGATAGCAGATAGATAGCCGCCTGAAGTAGTGTGCCTACCCAGACGGCATTTTAAAATTATGAGTTTTCAGTAGAGACCTGGAAAAACTGCTTTCTGAACATGCATGCGAACCAGAAACCGACTGTATATATAACGCCTGCAATCGCTGTCCAGCCTAGAATAGCCTCTGTGGAGCGTCTGGATTCCAAACCGTCGTAGGTGCCGGTAATTATCATATAAGTTGCAACCACCGTAATGGTAAGGCCAATTAGCATATTGATTCGAAATATACGTTTAAACTTTTGTAACATAGTATCTGACATCTTTGCTCACGCTCCGTTATATTCAACCAGGCATAGTTAAATTTAACGCTCTGGTTAGGTGTTTAGCTGTGAGTCAAATATATAATAAGCCGTGTTGGGCACCTTGATATGAGTCAAGAGTTTTATATGTCAAAGTGCTTTTTCGGGCTCAAACACAGAAATTACGTTATTTAGTCGACTAGTGACTTTACCTAACTCCGATTCAGCCGTATTTAGTGATTGAGTACTGCTCGATGTCTTTTCTGCAATAATGCTAATTGAGGCAATATTGCTGGCAATTTCATGGGAGGTAGAGCTTTGTTGAGAGCTTGAGGTAGCAACCTGGCTTAATACGCTATTTATATTAATAATCTCATCTTTTATTTCATTAAGTGAACTCGCAACATCACTTACCTGTGCACTATTGCTGTTAGCCTCTTCAATTGAGGAAGCCATAACTTTTACGGCATTGTTAGCGCCAACCTGTAAACGATCTATTAGTTCTTTAATCTGATCTGTAGAGTCTTGTGTACGGCTGGCGAGTGTACGTACTTCATCAGCAACAACAGCAAAACCTCGTCCCTGTTCGCCGGCCCTTGCGGCTTCAATTGCAGCATTTAGTGCAAGAAGATTTGTCTGGTCTGAAATATCACGAATCACATCTAGAACAACACTGATATTATTAGTGTCAACCTGTAATGATTGAATCACACTGGCGGAATTATCCAGGTTTTTTATTAAATGCTGCATGCCTTTTAAAGCGGCATTTGATTTATCAGAACCTATTTGTGCGCTGCTGTCTGCACTCTTAGCTGAGTCTGATGCCGCAGAGGTATTTCTTGCAACTTCTTCAGATGTTAATGACATCTCTTCTGCTGCGGTTGATACGAGTTCAGTTTCCTGATTTTGCTGTGTGATATTTGAGCTTGTTTCCTGAGTAATTGAGATTAGGTTGTTAGATGTACTATGTAACTCGGTAACGGATGATCGAATTTCATTTATAATTGACTCAAGTTGCTGACTAAATTTATTTACCGTTTTGCCAAGTAGCCCAATATCGCCCGCCCGTTTTTCATTCATACGTAATGAGAAAGAGCCATTGAGTATGTTGTTTAAGATTGTATTTATTTCTACAACAACGGTATTAATTTGCTTGCAAGTTATAATGGCAGAAACAATGCCGACAATTAATGATATTAGCAATACAGTGACTATCAAGCTTAGAGTATTACGAGTTTTTGAAATTAATTCTTTATTTCCGAATTCTACCTGACGTTTTTGATAACTTATCATGGCATCAATTTGTAAGCTAATTTTACTCATCAATGGGCTTATTTCCTGATTAATCAGGGTCACGTCTTTGCGCCATGCATTGGATTTTAATAAATTAAAAATATCATTTATATATTTAAAGTATTTTTTTGAAATTTCACTTAATCTGGGGAATCCCTCCTCTTGTTCAAAAGTGAATAGTTCTGATTTTTTATTTATTCTACTGGTTAATGTCGCATGTTGATCAATATATATATTAAGTTGGGCTATTCGGTCAATACTAGGGTTTGCAAGGAAGGTGCGCAATAAAGCAACAATGCTCATCCAGTTTTGTCTAAGATCATTTAATTGTTGTAGATAAATACGTCGTTCATCTGTTGCTGTTTCTTCAAACTCAGAAGCAATCATTTCGGTGAATATTTGTAATGTTTCCTGATGTCTTGGATTTATCTCAGCGTTGGCAATTTTCAGCCCTGGATAATTTTCAATAAAATTTTTGGTTAAATAATCGACTTCTTCCTGATGGTCAATAAACCGGGTTACTAGCTCTTCCAGCAATTGAGTGTTTTCCTGCATTTCTTGATCTTGTTTTACTGCAGGCAATTCATTGTACTTACCTAATGCCTCCTGTAGGTTGGTTACGCTATGGGTAAATTTTTCTGAATATTCAGGTGTCTTATTTATAATATATAAACCCATTAAGCTGGTAGTTGACTGCATGCGTTCTTTTAGCGTGAGGGCAGATAACATTGCAGGCTGAGAATAGTCTGCGATACTGGTAGCCTGATTTTGAACCTGTAATAACCTGAAAAATGCAATGGAACTCACTATTATGATGAGTGTCATTATGCTGATAAAACCAACCCATATCTGTTTTCGTAGGGAGAGCCTGTTTAAAATATTCATTAATTAAACCTCAAAAATGCCCTTAACTACTTAGTCCTACTAAAATCAAAAGCTTACGTTTTGTGAAAGAGTTCTATCTCTTAAAATATAGACTAATTATTTAGTTTTTTCAGCTAGTTATATTGCGATATATATCAGCCACTTTTAAAGGTAGTTGTTTCACGTCATCAATAACAACATAACTTGCACTTCCATACATGGTTTTTAAATACTCCCGGCCTTCTTTATCTATAGTTATACAAAATGGATGAACACCCTGTTGGCGAGACTCGAGTAATGCTACCCGTGTGTCCTCAATTCCGTACTCACCACGGTAGCCATCATAGTCTTCAGGTTTACCGTCGGAAAGAGTAATCAATATCTTGGTTTTTGCCTCTACTTCTTCAAACATTTGATTGAAATGACGAATAAAAACCCCTAACCGGGTATAGTCCTGGGGTGAAATATTAGCAATACGTCCTTTGGTCTGGTCGTCATATGGCTGATCAAATGTTTTTACAGGATAGACTTCGCAACGTTTTCTGGTATTTCCCGTAAACCCATAAATAGCATATCGATCACCAAGGGTTTCTAATGCTTCACTAAGTAATACCAGAGACTCACGTTCGGCATCATTTATCCAGCCTTTCGTTGAACCGCTCATGTCAACCATAAAGATAACGGCTATGTTACGTTCTTCCTTATGCATCTTTGTGAAAATATTTTCAGGCATTTCCATGCCGCTTGCCACATCAGCCCAACCATCAACCAGGGCATCTATATCAATGTCATCACCATAGGGCTGTTTTTTTAGCGTTTTATCTTCACCGCGTAATATTTCAAATGTGCGGCGAAGGTTTTTCACAAGCCCTGTATATTTATTAAGTGTTTCATCAACAAATTTAGTGTTGCCAGCGGTTAATTTAACTTCGCGTAACGCACACCAGTTTTTCTTGTATCGTTTGCGCCGGAAATCCCATTCTTTGTGGAGATAGGCGCCTTCCTCATGATAGGTGCCTGCCCATACATTTTCATCACTATTACTTTTCTCCTGAATAACCTTATAGTTACCATCACCTGCAGCAACTAAATAATCTTCTGGTATATCACCCATGTCCTGAATAATAGAGCTAATTAAACTTTCAACACCATCCGGAGGGTCAATAGACTGACCATCTAGTTCCAGGCGATAACTGAATCCATCTGGCATGTCAGGGTCAGGGTCTTTTATCGCGCTAACCGCACGTTTTTCTTCTTCAGAGAATTCACTGGCTTTCTTTTTTGTTTTTTCTTCAAGAATATGAGCAATCGCTTTACGAAATAAGTCTTTCTCTTTTATTCGTCTTATTTCTCGAATCAGTTCAACCTTATCGGCCTGAAAGCATCCAGCATAATAATTAAGAGAAGGCGGGTCTAAATGATAAACCTGTGTTATTAATTCTAGTGTGTCGTTTGCTTTTGATTCGAGATTGATAGTGCTTTCAAAACCATCTATTTTTAAATCACACACTTTAGGGTGCTCACTTAATTCACATAAACGCTGCATTTGACGGTGAATACCTGGTAGTTCATGTTTTATTTTATGATCAAGACGAATCATTTCCAGAACATGAAACCATTGCTGTGCTCTTGTCGGGTTTTCAAATTGTAAAAAAACGTCGTTTATATTTCCACGCCATGTACCAAACCAGTTTTGCGCCCATAACAGCACAACCATGCATTTGTATAACTGAAAATTATCATCTTTTTCAGAGAAGCGGTTAATGATAGCGGGTAGAAATATACATTCAGTATCAGTATAAGTTTTTTTATCGGTTTCTATTTTCAGGCGTCGACCATTTAAACCCACTACAAAATGCTCAAGCATATTGCATACTTCTTCGAAAGAAATACCGGTTATTTTCTGTTTCGCATGGTGTGCAATGGTTTCGAGTTCATCCAGTATACTAATAGCACCGTATAAACCTTTACTATCAAAAACATCGATGGCCTGATCAAGCCATAACTCAATGGTGTCAACTTCCATTAAATCAATGGCTTTCTGTAATCGGTTAGAAAATTGATATGCCAGGCCGCTATTTGTATCAGCGGCTTTTTTTATAAGCTCAAGTAGAGTGTCCTGAGTTTGAATGTCGAATTGAGTCAGATGTTGAATGACTGATTCATCTACCTCAACAAACATATCATCGAGTTGTTCTTCGATTTCATCAAAGGTAAAAGGAGGTAAGCTCATATCTTAAATAATTAAAATAAAGTAGAACTGAGTTCGTTAATGGCGGCGAGCATTTCAGCATCGTCGGTAAGTGCCTGGGCGATTGATGTATGACAGGCATCAACAGGAGAGATGCCGGCAGAAATTAACTTGCCTGCATGCACCAGTAAACGGGTACTGGCGCCTTCTTCAAGCCCGCTGCCTTTCAGGTTACGTGTCATATGAGCAAACTTAACAAGACGTTCAGCCAGGGCTTCATCGATTCCTGCTTCCGTTTTGATGATGCGTGTTTCTAGTTGAGCGGATGGGTAGTCGAATTCCAGTGCGACAAAACGCTGACGTGTACTTTGCTTTAAGTCTTTTAATACACTCTGATAACCCGGGTTATAAGAAATAGCCAGACAGAAGTCATCGGTTGCCTCAAGTAACTCGCCAACCTTTTCCATAGGTAAAACTCGACGGTCATCAGCCAGAGGGTGAATGACCACCGTTGTATCTTTACGAGCTTCAACCACTTCATCTAAATAACATATTGCGCCGTGTCTTACAGAGCGAGCCAGCGGGCCATCTATCCAGGTGGTTTCACCGCCTGATATTAGAAAGCGTCCAACCAGGTCAGATGCAGTTAAATCATCGTGACATGATACCGTGATTAGCGCCTTCTTTAATCGCCACGCCATATGCTCCATAAATCGAGTTTTACCACAACCAGTAGGGCCTTTAAGTAATACGGGTATCTGCTGCTTATAAGCGGCGAGGAATATATCTATTTCGGAGCCTACAGCTTCATAGTATGGCTCCTCACTAATAAAATACTCTTCAGGCTTTAAAGATTTGGCAATATCGTTCATTAATGACTCCAATACGGCATCCGAGGGGGGATGGTTTACACAAAAAAGTGCTAGTTAGTATTTGAATAATGGTTATTTTTTCTATTCGTCATGAATGTACAGGTGGAGCTTAAGAAATACAACAGTTTGCCGATATAGAACAATACAGATAGAAATCTTAATTTTTCAGCACAACCTGAAAGCGCATTCTGGAAACTTATCCACCAGAATGGTAATTCAGAAGGACGAAACCATGAATACCCTATTTAATAACCCGGGATATGTGACAGGAAATAACACAGGTAATGGGTTGAATTTACCTTCTTTAAAACAACCCGTTTTTAACAAAGGTTATAACCCGGGGCATAACCTGACGCAAAGTTCGGTACAGTTACTTGAAAACCAGATATCAAAAAAAATACCTGAATTCTCGTCGCTCACTCAACAAAACACATCCGACTTCACACCACAGGCAGTAGCCGATAGAGTGCTTGGTTTTGTAGAAACAGCTATCAGACAAAGAGCGGGTAGTGAGCTAGAAGCGCAGAGTATGTTGCAACAGGCAAAAGAAGGTATTAGTCAGGGCTTTGCAGAAGCCAGAGAAATATTAAGTGAAATGCCCCAGATGTCAGAAGATATTGAAACTCAGATAGATAAAACCGAGTCATTAATTTTTCAGGGGCTGGATGATATAAGTAACACTTTAAATGATAGCTCTCAACAACAGAGAGTTGGCGGGTTGATTTCTGAAAGATCTTCGTTATCAACTCAGTTTGCACAAAGTAGAGAATCCTCAATTGAGATAGTGACACAGGATGGAGATAGAGTAGAGGTAAGTTATTCCGCCTTTATTGAGTCTGCTTCAAATCAAAGTTATTCCAGTAATCAGCAGGCTTCATCTGCATCTTATGAATTCTCAAGTGTTTCGTCAGCGGCTTTTCAGTTTAGTGTACAGGGTGATCTTGATGAAGGTGAACAACAGGCAATTGATGAGCTTTTAAATAAGGTGGGTGATTTGGCGGGTCAGTTTTTTAATGGTGATGTGCAGGCTGCATTTAACTCTGCAATGGAGTTAGGGTTTGATAGTGGAGAATTAAAAAGTTTTGCTCTTGATTTTCAACAGAGTACTTATGTTGAGGTGGTGCAAACTTATCAAAGAACCGAACAATTTAGTGATTCGACCATACCATCATCGGCTCCAATATCTGGTCCAATATCTGGCCCAGCATATGGGCCGGCAGCGGCTATTGATATACTGTCACAATTAGAAAATTTGATAGAACAGCAAAAAGATAATCATATTATCGAGCAACCAGAAAATACAGTCAAAACGTTACTTGCGGGTATGCTAGATCTGGTTAATCAGGATTTTTCACTACCAGCACATAATTTTATAAATGAAATTATAGAAAGTTCTTAAGTTTTAAAATGCATATAAACCATCCCTGGTTATGTGCGTAATAAACTTAATATTTATGTAACGGTTACATCGGGTTCTGCAAAATAATAATAAATGCCGATGTCAGCAAAACGGATAGAAAAGATAAGGACCATTTTAATAATAAATGGCATTGGTTGATTGCAATATTGCATGAAAATGGTTTTATGGTCATTTTAATCTCCCGCATTTTAATCTTCCTCATTTTAATCTTTCAGGGTTTAGCGTTGTATTTTTATGTTTCCAATTAGTAAACAGCAATTTACATGCCGTTTTTTATTTTATTTTACGATACTCTATCTTCATGAATTAAAAAGGAATTATAAAAAAGGGATAATTGGATATTGGAAGAAACGCGTTAAAAGTGTGCATAGTATGATAGATATGTGTATATCTAGTGCACTGTTGTAACGATGCAGCATGTAACGACGGGGATTCAGTATTCTAGTTCGAGGTCGGGACGTTAATGTCATTGCCCAACCTCAAACTAGTAAGGGCGTTTATAGCTCGTGAGGGTTAGTACTTAACTATCAACATTAAGCTTCCTCTTCCAGCCCAGTTTTTTCTCAATAGATGCGATCATCATTCCAGCTATATCCTTTCCAGTTGCGGACTCTATACCTTCAAGCCCGGGTGAAGAGTTTACTTCTAATAATAGCGGGCCTTTTTTAGAACGGATAATATCGACACCCGCAACTTTTAAACCAAGTGTTTTTGATGCCTTTAATGCAAGCGCTCTTTCCTGCGGAGTTATTTTTACTATTGAAGCAGTGCCCCCCTGATGAAGGTTTGCTCTAAACTCCCCCGGTGCCGCTTCACGTTGTATTGAAGCAACTACCTTTCCATCAATAACAAAGCACCTCAGATCCTTTCCATCAGCTTCTTTAATAAACTCCTGAACCAGTAAGTTGGCTCTAAGCGCTTTAAATGCATTTATTACGCTCTCAGCTGCTTTTTTTGTTTCCGCAAGTACAACACCTCGGCCTTGCGTACCTTCTAATAATTTAACGATAAGTGGAGCGCCGCCAACCATTTCTATCAGGTCATTAGTATCCATAGGGGAATTGGCAAAGCCCGTTGTAGGAATGCTAACGCCATTTTTCAGGAGTAGTTGTAGAGAAAATAACTTATCCCTTGATTGCGTAATGGCTGATGATGAATTAATTGTGAAAACACCCATACTCTCGAATTGTCGTGCAAGTGCGCAACCATAAAATGTCATGCTGGGACGAATTCGAGTGATAACGGCATCAAGATCATTGAGTACTTTACCACCACGATAGTGAACCTCTGGTTCCATGGCATCAATTTTCATATAACACTGTTTGATATTCAGAAATACCATTTCGTGGCCACGTTCCTGGCCAGCTTCTAGAATACGCTTGTTAGAATACAGGTCCTTATTGCTGGCTAATAAACCAATTTTAAGTCCACTTTTTATATGTTTCTTTTTACCGTAATAGTCATCAAGTGTATCGGTGTCAACTTCTCCGAGGCAAAAGCTGAGTGAAGGGTCAACCAGCATTCTGCCGCTCATTGCTTCACGCCCAAGTAGCATTCTGTAACCCATAGAGTCTCTATTGGCAAGAGTAAGTTCTATATCCCAGGTATCACTTCCTGCTTTTATGGTTGCACCAACAACATATCGTGTTTCAGTTATTCCGCTAGAGCTTTTAATTCTTCGTATATCTACAATGGGTCGCTCACAACGAATAACGGTTCTTCTGTCATTCTGTAATGGGTGAACTTCAAAGCTCACCCAGCTTTCGCCATTACGTTTGAATTTATGAATATTAAATGCGTGCATTGAAGACGTTTTTGCACCGGAATCTACCCGGGCTTTAATTGCCGGCACACCTAAACTGGGGAACGAACACCATTCTTCACTGCCGACTAAAATTTTTGAATTATCATTAAGCATAATATTGATCTGTTTTTAAAGTCATAAAATAAAGGGCTGTAATTCTAACCATAATGTTTAAGGTATTTATTTAAATTAATTCGCATTCTCACCAGATATAACAACACCGGAAAAATCATCCGCATTATGTTGCACATCATCACCTAATAAGTCTTTCTGTAACGCGTCCTCATCAATCGTGGCCCCAAGATGTTTTACAATTGTTCGCATATCGATTTCTGCATTTTCAATACAGGATGTGCCACCGGGCGAGGGTGTCATATTAAAAATACCGCCAATGCCTGTATCTATTTTAGCTTCACCCATGAGTAACTTGCAGTGATCTTTGTCAATCAGTTGCGGGCGGATGCCACCTACCTTATTGGCAAATTTTAAATCACCTAATTTTAAAGATGGAATTATTTTTTTCACATCTTTTAAGAAGAGTATTTTGCGTATTACAGGTATTTCAAAAAGCATATTTTTAAACATATAATTTCTTATATCAGCTACTTTTAATAAATCCCATAATACTTTTGCTACCCGGCTATCAAAACGAAATACCTGTAAAAAATCGGGCAGGGTTTTCAAATTGTATCGCTCTAATATGGGTAAAACTAACGCTGTTGGGCCAAAACGTGTTGCACCGGGAACCAGTACATCAGGATCACCATGAATGGCTGCAAACGGTAATGCATCGTTTTGCACGGTATATACTTTGCCATTAAGAACATGGGGTGTGAAATAATAACTACCGGCAATAGGCAGTACAGAATAGTGATGTCCGTAACCCATATCATGAGCAAGCTTAAGGCTATGACCACCAGCACATACAACCAGTGATTTTGCTCTGTAACAAACGCCGTTTGTTTCAATAATAAAGCCACTTTTATCGATCTTGATATGATCTACATATTCGTTGTAATGCATATCAATGGTTTTTTCGGGATGCGCTGCGGCTTCAATTTCAGCCTGCCTTACAAATGAGCGAGATAAAGCTTCAAAGTTCACAGCCGTATATTCATCTGTGGAGCCCAGAGCAATAATTTCATCTTCTCGAAACTTATCTTCGTTCATGGCAACATTTGGCTCAATACGAGCAATGGCCTTTTTGTCTAGTAACTTCAGGTGAGGATAATGAGGACTGAAGATCTTAAAACGTTCTCGCAGTAATTCACATTCTCTGGCGCCAACGCCTAAAACCATTTTGGAATACTTAAAAATAATATGATGGGCATCGGGTTGAGCAACCGCATAGTTACGCAACATACTGGCCGCACGTTTCACTTTTAGTGCTTTTTCAAGTGTGTAATTTGTTTCTATATCACCACAATGCAGGGTCTGGCTGTTATTACTGGATAAGGAGTTTACCCTTGCAGGTGCAGAGTACTTATCAATAACACCGATATGCTGAATGTCGGTGTATTTGGTTGTGAGATAGAGTAGAGCGCTACCGGAAACACCGGCGCCAATAATTAACAGGTCGTACTGGTTAGACATTAAGTATCCTAGAAACAGGTGTGTTTATAATTTAAGTGAAATTTTAGCTTAGTTTACTGCCGTTTTGGGTTAAACATATAAATTCAGTAGAGTTATCGGAAGTTCAGATGGGCATTTTAGGTTAAAATACGGCTTATTCAAATATACAGTGAACAAATTTATGGCAATTCAGTGGTTTCCAGGTCATATGCACAAAGCTCGTAAAGAGATCAAAAAGGTAATGCCTAAGATTGATCTTATTATAGAGGTGTTAGATGCCCGCATACCCTATAGCTCAGAAAACCCACTTATTGCTGAATTACGGGGTGATAAACCCTGTATTAAATTATTGAATAAATCTGATCTGGCTGATCCTGAGGTTACCCGGTTATGGATTGATCATTTTCAGGAATCGCGAAATATTAAAGCGCTTGCCGTAACTCAGGATCAGCCTTCAAAAATAAAGCAAACCTTAAATCTATGCCGGCAATTTTTCCCGGATAGAAATTTAGCAGTAAAACCTGTTCGTGTGCTTATTATGGGCATTCCTAATGTAGGTAAGTCCAGTGTAATAAATACACTTGCGGGCAGGTTTATTGCTAAGGTCGGTGATGAGCCAGCTATTACTAAACGTCAACAAAAGATAATACTGGATAATGGAATTGAGTTAATGGATACACCGGGTTTTTTATGGCCTAAAATTCATAATGTAAATAGTGGTTATCGATTAGCGGTGACCGGTGCAATAAAAAGTACCGCAATGGAATATGATGATGTGGCATTATTTGCCGCAGGTTACCTGTCAGTAGCTTACCCGGAGTTATTGCTTAAGCGATATAAATTGAGTGAGATATCAACAGATGAAATGGACGTACTGGAAACCATTGGTAAAAAACGAGGCTTTTTACAGGCAGGTGGTAAGGTGAATTTGCATAAAACTTCAGAAATTTTATTAAATGAATTTAGAGCAAAATTAATTGGTGAAATTAGTCTTGAAACACCTGAGATGATTCATTCTGAACTGGATGAAATGAGAAATAGTCAGTGATTACAGGTTATGTAAAAGTTCACTGCTGTCCCGTTAAGTTTTTATAAATTTGGCGATAATGAGCATACAGTCAAGCTGAACTATTTACTAAATTCAGTTAGACATGAAAATAAAAAACAATATTTCGTCAACCCTGGGTCGGCAGTTTTAGGTATCCAGTGTCTATCAGCTTTTCAGAGTCGCTAGATTCCTGCCTTCGCAGGAATGACAGGCTAACGGGACAGCAGTGGTAAAAGTTTAAATAAGATCAAGTAATTAATTATGAGTATTGAAGTAAATGTTTTAGACAGTGGTGAGGGCATTGAAATACTGGCTACCGGCATCGTTCATGGACGTGAAATAATACAGGCGCATCAGGAAATATATGATGAAAAGCATTTGAAAAATCAAAAGTATCATATTATTGATAAATCAAAATGTACTGAATATGATGTCACAGCAAAAGATATAGAAATTATTGCAGAGCTGGATGAAAAAGCCTCAGCAATTAATCCAAACATCATAATCGCCGTTATTGAATCTGAAAGTTTACAGTTTAGCCTTACCAATGTATGGCAGGCGTATGTAAAAGAATATGTATTTAAGACCAGGGCATTTGCTTCACGTGATTTGGCTATTGACTGGATAACTGAGAATAAGTCATAACGAATTGATCTCGATCAGTTAACGCCCGTAAATACATCGTTTTATTTTTATTTAATATTGCTACTAAATTAACCCGGTGTTACGGTTTTTCGATATCAGTATGAAATGTTAAGTAGAAGATAGAATTATGTCTAATAAAGATCATTGGGAAAACATTTATAAAGATAAGTTATCTCATGATGTTAGCTGGTATCAGAAAGAACCTTTATTGTCGTTAGAGTTAATTAACAATAGTAAACTCAGCCCGGATGATGCAATTTTAGATGTGGGGGGTGGGGCATCTGTTCTTGTTGATCTGTTGCAGGAAAAAGGTTTTATTAATCTCTCTGTATTAGATATTTCGAATAATGCGCTTCTTAGCGCAAAAAAAAGGTTGGGTAATAGAGCTGATAAAATCAATTGGTATGAAGCTGACATTACTCAATTTAATAACCCTCAACCCTTTTCGCTCTGGCATGATCGTGCTGTCTTTCATTTTTTAACACATAAACAGGAAAGGGAAAAATACGTTGATGTGTTAAACAAATCACTTAAACCAGGTGGTCACCTGATTATCGCAGCATTTGCAGTAGGTGGGCCTGAAAAGTGTAGTGGTTTAGACATTGTGCAATATGATGAGGATAAAATGTCTGCGGCTCTGGGTAATAATTTTAAGCTGCTGGAGTCTAGAAATGAAATTCATGTTACACCGACTAATATAGAACAACGCTTTACATATTTTCATTATATTTATCATAATAGCTCATTGCTGTTCCGTTAACTTAAGGTGCTCGTCATTATTACGGACTCCTGTCCTACACCCTTCGGGCCAGGCAGAGCCTGTTTAAAGTTGCTCCATGCAACTTTATCCCGAATGTTTGTGTCGGGAATCCAGTGACTTTGCAGGCTCTAAGGCCACTGGATCTCCGACACAAACATTCGGAGATGACGATTTTGTAGTTTGCTATTTCCATGTCTTATTTAATAGAGCGTACGTTCTAGTCTGCTGTATCAGTCTTGCAGATACCTCCCCAAAAAAGGTTAACGGGACAGCAATGATATAGCTGATTATTTATTTTTTTCGTTAGATAAAACCTGCTCAGCAATGAAATGCTATAAGGCCATAATATCAATTACTAACTTCTCATACCCAGGTCGCCTGTTAAAAAATATTACTCATTTTGGGTGTTATTATATTTTTTCTGAAATGAAGTCTATAAGTAAAATTATATCTGTCTTTTAGTTTTTCTCTCTTTTCAACATAATCTGTGGTTCTAATTATTGGTAATGGAAAAAAACGGGAAACCAATGCTACTAACCTTATGGCTTATAAGGGTGCGGGTTAGTTTAATAAAACGATACAGGTGACCTCTTCACGATCATGGTATAAATGTTTGATATTTATTTTATAAGAATAATTTAACTGATCTAATTCAGCACATATATATTCTTTGCATTCCATAACCATGTCATAACGTTTTTTCATGGGCAGTTTTAAATTAAACGCGGCATTTTTACAGTGACCGCCGGTAAGCCAACGAGTCATTAAACGTGTTATGTGCATGGGGCGTTCGACCATGTCACAGACTAACCAGTCGACAGGTTTATCGGGCAGGTATTTAAATCCATCGGCTTTAATTTCTGTTACCAGGCCGCTTGCCATTAACTTTTTATCCATAGCGCCGTTATCAATGGCGTTTACTCTAATATCCCGGTTCACTAATTGCCATGTCCAGCCTCCCGGGCAGGCGCCAAGGTCTACCGCCATCATGCCATTTTTTAAATATTTTGCCTGTTCACTCTCAGTGAGCATGGTTTTAAATGCTTCTTCTAATTTTAAAGTTGAACGGCTCGGTGCTTCTTTTGGAAAACGTAAACGCTTTATTCCCATGACTTCTGGCGAGCTGTTATTAATATGGCTGACACCAATATAAACCGTACTGGAGCTTAAAAAGAAAAGATGTAACCGCCACTCACTTTTTTTATGCATTAATTTTTTTCGCTCTAATGCAATAGTAAGAGGGGTAGAGAATTTTTTACAGAAGCTGCTTAACTCTTTACCTTCATTGGTGTCGGGTGTTTCTAAAAATACATCGTTAAATGACAGGTCCATATTTTGAATAGAGGCTAACAAAGGTGTAATTCTATCCTCAGGCGGTAACGAGGTAAGAATCTCACTTACAAATAGTGACTGTCTGGAAAAGATCATTTCATCATATTTAATAGAGTCATTAAATTCAGTTAACTCAATGGGCGAAGCTGGATAAAAACCAAGATAACCACTATCCGCTTTTGCTTTTATATAACCTTGAATATTATGGCTTTGGGTTAGCTGCATAATTTCAGAAGCTGATTCTTTTTCAAATCCGGGGCGACAATATAACAGGCAACAAGTAGGTTTCATAAAGCGTAAATAACCAGATTAATTAAGGGTAGTTGTCAGGATAACTGTGTGAAAGTTATGTTTGTATGGAATAAATTGTTAATAATATAGGCTTATGCTGCTTAATCCCACCTTTTGAGACAGGTTGAAATATTGTTGGGGCGGTGTAATATCCACCATCCATACAATATTACGAGTTTAAAATGTCTGCAGAAGATGTAAAAAAATTAATTGAAGACGGTGTAGAGGGCGCTCAAGCCATTATATCCGGTGAAGGCTGTAATCTGGAAGCCGTAGTTATCAGTGATGTATTTGAAGGTAAAACCATGCTTGCAGAGCAAAAAATGGTATATGCCACAGTGAATCATCTAATACAGACCGGTGAGCTGCATGCTCTTGGCATAAAAGCTTATACAAAAGCCGAATGGGCCGAACAGGGTCAGAAGTAGTCATAAAGCCGTAACTCCTGTGGGACTTACGGCTCTATTTTATTATTTCAGGTCGTCGGTAAGGTGGGGTTTAATTGCCTCGTATAGAGCAGGGTAAACCTTACTCGCAGCCGCAACAACATTGCCTGTATTCAGGTAATCGCCTTCACCACTAAAGTCAGTCACGATACCACCTGCTTCACGTACTAATAGTACACCCGCTGCCATATCCCATGAATTCAGGCCAATTTCCCAAAAACCATCTAGTCGTCCGGCAGCAACATAAGCCAGATCCAGTGCAGCAGAGCCAGCACGGCGAATACCGGCTGCCTGAGGGTGAACTGCTTTAAATGTTTCCAGATAGGTATCAAGATGCTGTGGCTGTTTAAACGGGAAACCGGTACCTAATAAAGAGCCTCTAATGCCTTTTTGATCGGTTACACGAATACGTTTGCCATTTAACTGGGCACCATCACCGCGAGCTGCGCTAAATAATTCATTCTTAACAGGGTCAAATACTACGCCAACTTCCATGCGGCCTTTATATTGAAGGCCAATTGATACCGCGTATTGTGGAAAGCCATGCAGGAAGTTAGTCGTGCCATCTAAAGGATCAATAATCCACTTATATTCGCTATCTTCGTTATACGTGCCGCTTTCTTCGCCTAAAATGCCGTGATCAGGATAGGCTTTCTGAAGCGCTTCTATAATGACTTCTTCAGCTTTGCGGTCAACCTGGGTTACAAAATCATTTTGTGCTTTCACCTCAATCTTAATACGATCGAGTTTATCGATATTACGCAGAATGATATTACCCGCATCTCGGGCAGCGGCAGTGGCGATATTTAACATGGGGTGCATAGTTGGCGGTCTTCACAGCAATTCAGTGGGCGCAGATGATAGCAGAATTTAAGCATGATTTCTGCCCGAAATTCCTTTCCCATCTAATATTTAAGACGGTATGATGTCGACTTTTCCTAATGACAGCTTTCAATGTTAGATAATATACGTATCGTCCTGGTTAATACGCATCATCCCGGCAATATAGGCTCCGCCGCAAGAGCCATGAAAAATATGGGTATTACCCGTTTATATTTAGTAGACCCTAAGAATTTTCCTTCTTTCGAGGCATCTCAGCGAGCCTCTTCTGCCAGTGATGTGCTTACAAATGCCGTGGTGGTTGATACATTGGCCGAAGCGCTAACAGGTTGTAGTTTAGTGTGTGGAACCACCGCTCGTTTACGTTCTGTTAAGTGGCCACAGGTTAATGGTCGAGAATGTGGTGAGCTTATTCATACTGAAAGTGAGCAGCATGAAGTAGCACTGGTATTCGGTCGTGAGCGCTCTGGTTTATCAAATGATGAGCTTGAGTTATGTCAGACATTGGTGAATATCACAACGGGTGAGGCATACAGCTCATTAAACCTGGGGCAGGCGGTTCAGGTTCTTACGTATGAAATTTTAATGGCAAGTCGTAAAGATGAGCCAGTTGAAGCGCAAAGTGAGCCAAAAGATGAAAAAGATGTTTTGGCGACTAATGATCAGCTAGAAGGCATGTATAACCATTACGTGGATGCCCTGACGGATATGAATTTTTTCGGAAAACGTAACCCTGAGCACATTATGCGTAAACTAAGGTGTTTATACGGTAGAGCAAGGCCAACCCAGAGAGAAACGCAGATATTACGTGGCATATTATCTTATGCACAGGGTCGTAGAACGCAAACACCTGATAAAGAAGATTGATCTTACTGTAATGGAACATCTCCCTCGGGGACTGAGCTTCTTTCCTGCTCTGTCCCCTTATTGATGCCATCAAGAGGTGTGCGGAGTCGTTCAGCGTTCTGCCCATCAGATCGGCATCACCACAGGGGACGGAACACCAAATAACGGTGGTCTACTCTGTTCCAGCAGGTAATCTCGTTCTGTCAGTTCTATGCAATTTACTTTTCCCCGAGTTAAGCAAGTAAACGCGAATTAGTATCACTCAACTTCTATAAACTGAAACTGCTAACCAAATCCAGGCTATTAGAAAGCACATTCCACCTAATGGCGTAATCATACCCAGAGTTTTCAAACCACTCAGACTGAGGATATATAAACTACCGGAAAAAAGGATAATGCCACAGAGCATTAACCAGCCGGGTTTATTTAAGTTTATATCCAGGCTATGGGCTAGCAGTCCAATGAGTATTAAACCTAAAGCATGGGCCATCTGGTAATCTACGGCTGTTTGCCAAATGCCAAGTTCGTAAGCACCCAGGCTCTGTTTTAAACCATGTGCAGCAAAAGCGCCGAGTGCTACGGCAAGAAAGGCGTTGATAACACCGCTAATAATTAATTGTTTATGCATTTATTTCTTTTTACAATAAGATAAAGCACACAGTATAACAGGAGAATTTAAATGCCATCATTTGATGTGGTTTCTGAAGTAGATACACACGAGTTGAGCAATGCTATTGATCAGGCTATTCGTGAAGTGAGTACACGATTTGATTTAAAAGGCTCTGATGCAAAAATTGAGTTAAAAGACTCTGTGATCAAAATGGAAGCCGAGAATGAGTTTCAGTTGAAACAAATATCCCCCATTATTTATGCAAAACTCGGTAAACGCGACATTGATATTCGATGTCTGGAGAAAGGTAAAGCAGAACCACGTGGTAGACGTGCATATCAGGATATCACAGTAAAACAGGGTATAGATAAGGAAGATGCCAAAAAAATTGTTAAACTGGTAAAGGAAATGAAAGTAAAAGTGCAGGCTGCTATTCAGGGTGAACAGGTAAGAATTACCGGTAAAAAACGTGATGACCTGCAACAGGTTATGGCGTTATTGAAAGCTTCAGACAAACTTGAAATGGCTTTGCAGTTTAATAATTTCAGAGATTAAGCAATACGCCTCAAGAAAAAATTAGTAAAACTTATTATGCAAAAAATGCGTTTTTCACTCGGTATTTCATCAGAACGATATCAGGCTTATTATCAGGGCTCTGCAAAGTTCGTTCGAGTTCAGGCAGAAGATGGTCGTTCATTAAGGTTTCCTGCTGATAAGTTACAACAGTTTGTTTTGCATGATGGTATTAATGGAAGGTTTGAAATTGTTTTTGATGATAATAATAAGCTAATCAGTTTAAAGCGTATTTAATAAATTGTAGGTTAATCGCTCTGCCTGGTTCTTTATAAATTTAGTATGTTGCAGCTTTGTCGATCTTACAATGCTTAATCCTAATGGGAACTTGATTTCTGTGTAGTCGCCTTTCTGGCGACTTACTTTTCTTACAACAGCGTAAGAAAAATAAGCAAAAGAACGCCGTCCTTTAGTCGCTTGTTCTCATTAAAAAGCTAATGAGAATTCCCGAAAATTGTAATGAAGGTTTCCAGTAGTATATTAACCTGTTAGTTTATTTCTCTGTTGCCGGGTCGTTCTGATGCGCCATCCAGGCTTAACAGAACTCAAAATCACATCCCTGTGATTTTGCCCCTACGTATATACAATTTTCGGCAAGCTCCAGAGGAGAGGTAAGTCAAAACCAAATCAACCTGAAATAAGTGGGGTCAGAACCCAGTTTTTCTAATATTAGAAACAATTGAGATCTGACCCACTTATTAATCTCAGCTCACTATTTTAACTTTAGAATCATAATTACTCATATAAAGTGTTATATCCGTGATAGCAATAATACTTAAAGCTAGCATGAACTGCCCAATGGTATAGCTTATGCCATGTGTTTCATTTACTAGTATTAAAGGTACTGCAATATACATTGGTAATATACGTAGAAAGACAAGACCTATGTGTCTGTCATTTAGTAGTGTTTTATAAAAACCTAATTTCATCTCTTTATAGAACGAAGCCAACTCACTAAAAAAGAATGCAAAAGCACAGAGCATGATAGCTGATTTGTCGTTGTTAATTAAATTTATACTATTTGGTACTTTTATTAAGAATATATACAGCCCTCCACCAAATAAACCAGAAAGCAAAACTGTAATAGATAGGTTTATTATTTTTGATTGAAACAAAACAAATGCAGATGGTTTCGTGTTGCCATTTATGCTGCTTGCTGAGATTATTTTTAAGCAAGTAAATATTGAAATAATAATAAACTCAAGCCAATAAATGATCGCGACTTCTAATAATGACCAGTTGTAATAAAGGGTGCTGCCAATGGTAAGTATGTTAGCTGCAAGTATGAGGGCTAGAGTTTTAATTCTTTCTATTGATATTTTATTATTCATTTTTTACATTTAACGCAGCATTCAGAAGCAATGGGAAGCAATGGGGTCAGACTCGATCGAAAAGCAATGGGGTCAGACTCGATTGCTTGTAAGTAGATAGTCGTTTTTCCTGGCTAGTTATTTTTGACTAAAAGCAATCGAGTCTGACCCTATTAATTCCTAAAGCCTAGTTAAGGGGCGCATGCTGTTTTGCGTCCCTCTTGAACGATTTGTTGTGTATTGGTTAAATTATTAATGAATAGTATATTGAGTTCTTTACCAGAAATAAGGTAGGCAGCTAATATTTATTCACTAAAAGACTCAATAATATAATTGACTATACTTTATTCTTTCGAGCTAAACCGACTAAGCCAAGAAGGCCTGAGCTAAATAACCAAATTGCAGCTGGAAGTGGTACAGCGCTAACATCTCCAGTAACCAAAATTGCTGCATCAAGATTATTATTCAGGCCCAGGAGGTCACCTAGGGTGTCTGAAGGTTCAAAAATCCCCGCTTCATTATAAGCAGCACCCAATTCGTATGGGTTGTCTGCAATAAAACCCAGCGCACCACGCCCAGTATTATTACTAGAAAAAAGAACACTATAAGTACCAGCTGATAGTGCACCAATAAAAGAAAAGTCTTCTATATAGAGGTCACTAAACCCATCAGATAACGTGACCGTTTGAGAGCCTAATAATGGTCCTGAAGTGCCTGCACCACTTACAAGCGATATAGTAATTTCGAAGGCAGGGCTTAATGATGGATTAACATCTTGAAGCAAACCACCTATCATTAAGTTTTCATAACTTTGGTCTAACACAAAAGATTGTCCTAAAGGATCTTTTTCTTGATCGATGGTGTCCCCAAGTGTGTAAAATGAGGTGGTAGCCAGGCTGGCTGTGTCAACAATTGTTGCAGCATTTACATTAGTTGATAATAAAACAAGGGCTATAGCGGCTGATGTTAATTTCCAGAATTTCATTTTTAATCCTTTTATACATTAATCATTTTTTTAATTTTTTATAAAATGAGCAAAAATCACGCCGATTTTGTAAATGATTGATTTAATTGAGATAAGTTAGAAGGCTCTTTATAAAAAAATTACTAATGTAAAGTATAACGACATGCCAAAAATTTAATTTGAAGTCTTGTTCGGCGTTGTTTATGGACTATGATTTTAGATACACAACGCCATGCTAAGCGGCGTGTCTTTTACGTGATGTTCCCCCGATAAAATAGACACTTGTAATTTCATGCAGCTATTTTCTCGTATTCCATTGGTGAATTATAACCAATACCCGAATGCAGTCGTTTTTTATTATAAAAGTGGTTAATGTAGCTGTTCAAAGCATACCTTAATTCTTCCATGGTGTTAAATTTTCTTCCTCGTATTAGCTCAGCTTTTAAACTGTGGAAATACGATTCCATGTGTCCATTGTCAGTGCAATAGCCTAATCTATTTACACTGGGTCGCATCTTATGTTTTTCCAGTTCTTGTCTAAAGATCTTACCAGTGAACTCGATCCCTCTGTCGGTATGAAATATTAACCCTTCACAGGGTTGCCTTTCTTTAATTGCTCGCTTTAATACGGTCACTGTATCAGTTGTTGTTCTGGTTTCTGTTAACGACCAGCTGAGTACGCGTCGTGAATATAAATCCATAATGACCGTTAAATATTTATAGGTATCTCGAACTTTAATATAGGTAATATCAGAGACCCAAACACGATTGATTTTATTCGGTGACGCTTCATTTAGTCGTAGGTTTTCACCGCGTTCAATAAAGCGCTTTAAGCCAGGTTGTCGACGTGTCACTTGAACAACTCGACCTTGCAGGCCTTGTTGCTGCATTAAGCGTTCTACACGCTTCTTACCGACGCTCTCACCCTGCTGCTTAAGCGCCTGATGTATTCGAGGGCTGCCATATACACTACGGTTATCACGGTGTATATCGATTATCTTTTTAGATAATGCTTTGTCATTAAATGATCGTTGAGATGGCGGACGCTTTAACCATGCGTAATAACCGCTACGGGAGACACCGAGCCAATTACATAAATAAGTGACACCCAAGTCTACTGCGTGTCTTTTGATGAATCCAAATCGTTCTGATGTTCCTCCGCGAGAAACCGTTGCCACTTTTTTAACAGGTCGTTCTCCTGTCTTAAGCGTGCGTTTTCATTTTCAAGTTTTTTAACGCGATCAAGTTCTTTTTTGTCTTGCGCAATGCTAGTGATTTTTTTTCGTTTATCAGTCACGATTTTTCCTTCTCTATATTCCTTTCGCCAGCGAGACAGCATAAACGGGTGAATATCCAGAGTTTCTGCGACTTCTTTTACCTGAACATTTTCTAGTAAACTCAGTTGTACCGCTTTGGCTTTAAACTCTTCTGTGTACTGCCAGGTCTTTCTTGAATTATTATATCTTGCCATGTGACACCTCATCTTAGTTAGATTTAGGTGTCTACTTTATCGGGGGATGTTCAAGTCCCTCTTGAGCTACTTGTTATGTGTTTGTTGATATTATGATGCCAATTACTGCAAGTAATAACAAACCTGAAAGTGTTTTCACTAGTGTGTTGATAATATGTGAATTCACTTCTGACTTGTTTACAGTGTTATTGATGTGTTCGTAATATTCAATTATGTTTACTTTGTTTTTAACTATGTATTTTGGATTGTTAATTAATTTTATTGCTTCTTCAAGTTGTGAGTTTATGTGAACAAAAACACCCATTCCAGAAAAGCTATGTCTACGTAAGTTATTTGTATTCTCATTTGTAATAAAAGATGGAATACCATTGTCTTCTAATAGAGACATTATGTAATTAACGTCAGCTTGATCGACAGATTGATATACAAGTTCCATTTTTATTTTTACACATAACGCTCTAATAACCAGCCAAAACCCAGTAGGCTAGTATTTATTGTAATGTTTAGTAGTGTACTACAAACAGAGCCATTTAAACTAAGGGTTTCTGGTCTGCGTTAATTTAATTGTTAGAGGTTTAATCGCCGCCACTATCACCTATGTCACTAGAGTTATAGGTAGGATTGGTTTTAATAAGTTTGCCTTTGTATCCGTCAATTTCGTTTTCTTCTGGATCATGGCTTGATTTAGATTCTTTACCAAATAATGCTTTTTTAAACGGCCAGGGTATTAATTTTATTGGTATTGCTTCAGGTGAGTGTTGTAATACCATTTTTAATACAAAACTTGAACCTAGTGCTGGCAATAACCAAATTACAATTAATTGTGCTTTCTTTTGGAAAGGATCAAGTGTTTGGTCATATTTAATAGCAATAGTGGCGATTATATTAAGCCAAATTAATATAAGTATGAATATCGCTGTGATGAATATAAATATTTCCATTTTATATTTCTTTTTTTGTAACTCTAACAGTTAATTAGACAGAAGGTGGGTATATTGAATATTTGACATTCTGTCTATTTCTTTTGTATTTTAGGGTAAGTTACGCAGTATTTGATTGAATTTCAACTTTAATTATATAAGGATGTAGTTATGGATGACGTGGATGTTGATCTTAAAATTTCTCGTTTCTGGGAAAAATATATTACTAAATCAAAGAGATATAATATATCTGAAAAAGTTATTCGTTGGTATGTGCGTCATGCTGAGATGTATATTAAGTCTCACTCTTCTCGTTTGAAAGATCATACAGATATAACTGTGGACGAATATCTACAGGAGAAAGGCAGAAACATTCATCTAAAAGAGTACCAGTATATTCAGATGGTTGATGCTTTGAAGATATTGTTTATTGACGTTGTTTCAGCTGAATGGGCTTTAACTTATCCCTGGGAAGGGTTAAAAGAACGATCTCAAGAACTTGATTGGACACATCCAACTATTGCAAAACAACCATTAAATAAAAAATTATCTGTTAATCAGGAAAGTTCGACTTCAATTTCAATTAGTGAGGAACTTAAAAACACATTTCCTGATGTTTTTGAATCAATGGTTTGTGAAATACGGTTACGAAATTACTCAATACGAACTGAGCAGAGCTATGTTGGTTGGCTTGTACGATTCATCTTATTTCATAACAGGCAGCACCCTAAAGACTTAGGTAAAATAGAAATTGCCAGTTATCTTACTCATTTAGCTGTGAATCGTTTAGTGTCACCAAGTACTCAACGTCAGGCGCTTAATGCTCTGATGTTTTTATATAAAAAAGTATATAAAAAAGATATGGATGATATAGGTTCGTTTTCTATTGCTAAAAAACCTACACGTTTACCGGTTGTGTTATCACGGAAGGAAGTTGTAGCATTAATAAATGAATTAGATGATTCTGTATATAAACTTATGGCAAGTTTGCTCTATGGCTGTGGTATGCGTTTGATGGAGTGTGTGCGCCTGAGAGTTTTTGATATTGACTTTGACTATAATCAGATAATGATACGAAATGGAAAAGGAGGTAAAGATCGAGTTTCTCCATTGCCAGCTAAATTAGTAGATAAAATTAAAACTCAAATGAAATATGTACAAACTATTCATGCTGCAGATTTAGATGATGGATTAGGCGAAGTTTTTATGCCCTTTTCATTAAGTCGTAAATATCCAAATGCTGCTAAAGAAATAGGCTGGCAGTATGTATTTCCGGCATCTAAAGTATCGGTTGATCCGCGATCTAATAAAGTTCGGAGGCATCATATACATGAAAATAGCTTACAAAAGAAAATTAAATCATCTGCAGTTACTGCGGGTATAAATAAGAAAGTAAACTGCCATGCATTACGTCATTCATTTGCAACGCATTTATTAGAGTCAGGTTCAGATATAAGAACTGTTCAGGAGTTGCTCGGACATGCGGATGTATCAACAACAATGATTTATACCCATGTATTAAATAAACCAGGTCTGTTGGTTAATAGTCCGTTTGATACGTTGTTTAACTAACCTTGAAGGTCACTTTATTTGATTAAAAGCATCAGCACATATATGAAATATGCTGATGTTTTTTGCATTTGATAAATTACTTAGTAGCCTGGATGTTTGCTGAAACAACATAATCTTCAATATTGCTGCCCGGTGCCCAGTCTTTTATAAATTCACGACTTTCATCTTTTGGTTCAATTTTGATGTCTTTAAACCCGGCCTTTTGCATCATGTTTTTTAAACTAGATATGCTCGATGCACCGCTAACACAGGCTGAGTAAAGTACGTTATCGTTTTTAATTTCGTCGGGTAAGTCAGTGCTGCTCACTACATCTGAAATGGCTAAACGGCCACCAGTTTTTAAAATTCGGTATGCATCATTAAAAACTTGTTGTTTATTCGGCGACAGGTTTATTACGCAATTAGACATAATCGCGTCTACGGTATTATCTGCTACAGGCAGGTGTTCTATTTCACCTAAACGAAACTCTACATTTTCGTAATTGGCTTTACTTGCATTACTGCGTGCTTTTGAAATCATTTCGGGTGTCATATCAACACCAATGACCTTGCCAGTTTTACCCACTTCATTGGCGGCTAGAAAGGCATCAAATCCACCACCGCTGCCCAGGTCTACTACAATTTCACCTTGCTGAAGTTCGGCTAAAGCTTTAGGGTTTCCACAGCCTAAACCCATATCGGCACCTTCAGGCACACTGATTAAATCTTGTTCGCTGTAACCCAGGCGGGTAGAGATTAACTGGTTAATTTTATCGTCATCAGATACGCCACAGCAGCTAGTGGCTACACCACAACAATCACCCTCATTATCTGCTTCGGCTACTTTGCTGTATGAGTCTCTTACCTGGTTTCTAACATCATCGGCCTGTTTGTTGTCCATTATGTTTCCTGTGCTGTATTCGTTGTTTGTTGTTGTATTAAGTTTTGATACTTTATGTAATCTTCCGGTGTATCTATATCCCAAAGTGTATCTAATAAATGTGTTTTATATGCCGATTTATGAGCATTGCGTAAACTCTGTTTTAAAACAGAGTCTGTACCCCAGTTAATGTTATTAAATAATTGGGCCTCGGTTTTTGAGGCACCAATTAAAACATAACCACCATCATTTGCCGGGCCTAATACCATATCATGTTGGTCTAATGCATTAAACGCTTTATCGAGATAGCTTTTATCTAATATCGGGCAGTCTGTACCAATTAATACGCTTTTCTCATATGTCTTTAGCGATTTATCGAGTGCATTAAACATGCGTTCACCCAGATCTTCCCCGGTTTGTACATGGCATGTAGTGGCGTATTCCAGACTTAAGGTTTTTATAAAGGGGTTATTAATGTCAGGGTAAGTGAAAATACTGATATCGGTGTTGTTTATGTTTTTAATTTTATTGAAGCAGTTTTTAACTAGCGATTTATAAAACTCAGTTGCTACTTCAGGGCTTAAGTAAGGTGTCAAACGCGTTTTACATAATCCGGGGACGGGGGCTTTTATAAATATAATCAGCTGTTGTTTTTTCTTAACGTTAATCGGTTTATGTGGTTTATAAGTTTTGGCTAGTTGGTCGGGAGAGGTGCCTAAAAAATATCTAAGGCGCAATTGCCACATTAATAAAACGGTTGAAACAATGCCGTGTTTTTCCCAGCGTCGACTTGATGTGATGATGCTTGCATTTTTTATGCAAACAGGCTTGTTTGTTTTTTTAAGACGTTTACTTATCTCAATGTCTTCCATTAATGGGATATTTGAAAAACCATTAAGGTTATTAAAACTGTGTTTGGTTATAAATATTGCCTGGTCGCCTGTAGCTACACGGGTTAAACAGGAACGAATATTTATCAGGTATTCAATAATTCTAAATTGCCAGTTGCGACCACTAAGTTTTATATTAAAAAAACCCCAGTGATTTGAGTTTGAGTTTGAGTTTGAGTTTGATAGGCCTTGCAATATTAATTTATCAATATTTTCAGGAGTCTCTGTGTCTGCATGTAAGAAACAGAATATATCACCGCTAGCTATTTTAGCACCGTCATTCATTTGGCTGGCGCGTCCCGGTGCATTGATGACGTGATGGTCTATCTTGCCTTTTGATAATGACAGGGTGTTGTCGTTACTGCCGCCATCACTGAGAATGACTTCATGTCCACGTAGGCGTAAACCCTGTAACTGATCTAAAGTTGACGATATATGTTCGGCTTCATTTAGAGTTGGGATAATGAAAGATATTCTTGTCTTTTTCATTTAAATTTATTCAAGTTTTATAGAGGTTATGTATAAAATGAGTTTTATAACCATAAGCCAGTAGTCAGTGATAAACTTACTGGATTAACTCAATGCGCCACCACAGCTGGAGCCGGTGCCCGCTGTGCAGCCATAACAATGTTCACCAATTTGAATAGGGCTGTTTAGTAATTTTTCTGTGTTTAATTCAGAAATATGCGTTTTATGATTATTTAAAAATAGTGTTGGTAGTTCTAACATTTGATTAAAGTCACAGTCATAAATAAACCCCTGCCAGTCAATGCTAATTAAATTTCGGCACATTACGGTTTGTAGATTGTTATCGGAGTGTGATGATTTTAATAAATTTATATAGTTATCAAACTCGCCTTTGCTTATTAATGTGCTGCCAAAACGCATAATAGGCATATTGGTTAAAGTATAAAGATTACTAAACTCTATTTCAAAATCTTCGAACAGTTTCTGTTTGTATTCCTGTTCTAGTGAATCTTGTGCCGGGGGTAAAAATGCACCGGTTGGGTTATACATTAAATTTAATATGAGGCCGCTGTCTTTTTTTCCATAACCTAAAGTATTTAGCTGTTTCAGGCCGGTTATGCTCTGCTCAAAAACACCTTTGCCTCTTTGCTCGTCTACATTGTCTTTACTGTAACAGGGTAATGAAGCTACGACCTCAACCTGGTTGTCAGCTAAAAACTCTGCAAGGCCATGCTGGCCGTCTTCATTAAGTATAGTTAAATTACAACGATCAATTACGTTTACATTCAAAGCTCTGGCTTCTGATACCAGGTAACGAAAGTGTTTGTTTAATTCTGGAGCGCCGCCGGTTAAATCGAGATTTTTTATGTCGTTATTTTTTATAAAATCCAAAATATCATTGATGTGTTCTAACGCCATAGTTTCTGTGCGTTTTGGCCCCGCGTTTACATGACAGTGTTTGCAGCTCTGATTGCAGGTATAACCAAGATTGACCTGTAATGTGTCGAGATTACGGCGTTGTAAATTAGGAAAGTTTGTTTTTAGTAAACGTTCTTTAGTGTCATGCATAGTGTTTATTCAGCCCGGGGTATTTGCAAGGGGGTAATTGTGTTTGTTCCAGTCGGTCATTCCCATACGGGCAACCTGTACGTTTTCAAAACCCGAGTTAGATAACATTTTTGCTGCTTCGCTTGAGCGCCTGTCAGTTCTGCAAATGGTGATGACGGTTTTGCTTTTATAGTTTTCTAACTCGTTTAAACGTTGTGATAATTCTTCCAGGGGTACTAACGTTGCCTGTTCTATATGCCCCTGTTCACCATTGAAGTCTGCCAGTTTTCTAACGTCGAGTAATAGTAACTCTTTTTTGGCATCAAGTTGTGATTTAAGTTCCTTAATATCCAGCATATCTACATGACGTAATTTATTGATTAAACGAGGAATAAAAATAACCACTGCTAGTAGGGCAAGTCCTAACATGGCTTTTTTAATAAGGTCTTCACCACCGGTTGCGGCCTCTTTTCCGATGTAACCAATATAGGTATAGGCCAGTGCGCCTGGAAGCATAAATATAAATGAGGCTATGCTGTATTGGTTAAAGCTTATTTTTGTTAAGCCTAAGGCGTAATTAAGCAGGTTAAAGGGAAAAATAGGCACCAGTCGTGTAAAGGCAACAAATCGCCAGCCTTCACTTTCAACGCCTTTTATGAGTTGCTGCATTTTACCGGCAGTCTTTTTTTCTACCCAGTTAGATGCCACATAACGGGAGATTAAAAAAGCAATCATAGCGCCGATGGTTGCACCCGTCAGGTTGTAGAGTGTTCCCCATAATGGACCAAACAAAGCGCCGCCGAGTAATGTTAATAATGAGCCGGGTAAAAATAAAATGGTACTGACGATATAAACGCTTATAAATAATAGTGGGGCAGCATTACCGGCACTCTCAATCCATTGCTGAATGCCTTGAGGATTTAACTGGTCTCGAAAAATGAAACCGGCTATTACCCCTGTTAGAATAATACTTAATAGTATATAACGTTTTAATTTTGTGCTCATATGGATCTCATTGTGCTCTCATGGGGGAGTTGGTTTAAATTATATAAACTGACGTTTTATTTTTTTTCTCCAGTGCCCCACTCACGACGATTGATAGTGTAACCGTTTATCTTGCCAATAAATGGCATTATTAATAAACCCTGCAGCCAGGTGCATTGTTGTGGTTTGTCAAAACCTCTAATACCTATATCCATTTTGACCTGACCTTTACGGGGTTGTTCACGGTAGGTGCCAAATAATCTATCCCAGACGCTAAGGTTAAAACCGAAATTACTGTTGGTTTCATCATCTTCTACTGAATGATGAACTCGATGCATATCAGGTGTGACAATAATAAAGCGTAATAATTTATCTAATTTTTGTGGAAGGCCAACATTTCCATGGTTGAACATGGCCATGCCATTTAATAATACTTCAAAAATAATTACCGCTACGACAGCTGGACCCAGTACGGTTATGGTGGCTAGCTTTATTAACATGGAAATAATTATTTCAATTGGGTGAAAGCGTGAACCTGTGGTGACATCGTAATCAAGATCCGCATGGTGAACCCGGTGTAAACGCCATAAAGCGGGAACCGCATGCACCAGTACATGTTGCAGGTATATTATAAAATCCATTACAACAACCGCGATTATAATTTCAAGCAGTGGGTTTAAATCGTAATAATTAAATATTCCCCAGCTTTGCTCGCTAGCAAACAGGGCCATACCCGTCGCCGCCACTGGAAAAATTAATCGCAGCAAAATACTGTTTAAAAAGACCAGGCCCAGATTATTGGCCCAGCGCAGTAATTTTGAAATTCTTGGTGCTCTACGGGGTGCCATAAATTCCCAGATGCCCATTATGACTAACATGCCGGTAAACACGCTGATTCTTATTGTGTTTTGATTCTGTATGATGAATTCTTCTAAAGTCATGTTGCTTCCAGTGTTGTGAATTGTGTTCTTGCCTTGTCTTATTAAACATGGATATAATCAATCTAAACCATCTATTCAATTAATCTATTGAATACTAGATTAATGATATTTAGCGGTGAGTCAAGATGAGAATGTTTAAGTTAGTTGAGTGCCAGCTGTGAACAGGCTTTGCTGTTGCAATATAAGGAAATGCTTAAATGAGTTTTAAACATGATTTGTTTTTACAGTTTGCCCGGGTCGGTAAGGCTTTAAGTAATGGTAACCGCCTTGAAATACTGGAATATCTGGCTCAAACAGAGCGCAGTGTTGATGATTTAGCTAAAGTATCTGGGCTGAGTGTCGCCAATACATCTCAACATTTACAACAACTACGTCAGGTGGGCCTGGTAAGCAGCTCTAAAGTCGGCTTAAAAGTTTATTATCGAATTTCCGGTGATGATGTGGTTAATTTATTGAAGATAATAAGGGAAGTATCAGAAAGACATTTGGCAGACGTAAACCAGTTAGTTGATACCTATTTAACAGTAAAAGATGGACTGGAGCCCGTGGCCAGAGAAGTTTTACTTGAACGGGTTAAGCAGGGTCTGGTGACCGTAATTGATGTCAGGCCATCCGAAGAATATGTAGCGGGACACCTGCCTGGTGCGATAAACATACCCCCGGATGAGCTGGAGCAGCGTTTACAGGCGCTTGATAGTCAGCAGGAAGTGGTGGCCTATTGTCGAGGCCCGCATTGTGTTTTTTCTTTTAATGCAGTGCAGCAATTGCGAAAAGCCGGGGTTCGGGCAAGCCGTCTGGAAGATGGTTTTCCTGAATGGAAAAGTGCCGGATTACCGGTTGAACTATCAAAATAAAAATAACTCAAATTACTGAAATTACTAAAAAAACTAACTATATTATATTAAAAGTTAAGCAACTTTACAGCAGGGGTGGAAAAGTATGAAACTGGTATTTGTCTATAACGCGGATAGTGGTGTTTTCAATGCATTGACGGATATAGCGCATAAAATTTTTTCACCTGATACCTATCAGTGCAATCTTTGTAACTTAACCCATGGTTACTTTCAGGCTCGTGAGGAATGGATGACATTTCTTGATGACCTTGATGCTGATATTGAATTTTTGCACCGTGATGAGTATATACGCTCGTATGCTTCAAATAAGGAAAATGCTGACGTTGATCTTCCTGCCATTTTTGTAAAAGATCAGGAAGAGTTAAAACTCTGGATAGATAAAGAGGTTATTAATAAAATGTCATCAACTGATGACTTAATGGAAATGATTCGTGCAGCTGTTTTAAGAAAACTGTCTGGTTCGAGTGATGCAGATGAGTTCTTAAGCTTACCTGTTTAAATAATAAAACATTCGATGTTAATAACGATTTAGATTTTTTAAGTCATTATTAACATTGTGCCACTTTAAAGCTGGTAAGAAACAAATATGACTAATATCAGACCCTTCAAAAATATCACTCCGACACTTGGCGAAAAAACTTATGTAGATGAAGCAGCCTGCGTGATTGGTGATGTGGTTATTGGAAAAGACTGTTCTATCTGGCCCATGGTGGCCATTCGAGGAGATGTGAATTTTATTAGAATCGGGGATAGAACTAACATTCAGGATGGTAGTGTTTTGCATGTCACCCATAAAGGCCCTTTGAGCCCTCAGGGAAATGCGTTAATTATTGGTTCTGATGTTACGGTTGGTCATGGTGCAGTGATTCATGCGTGCACTATAGAAGATGAATGTCTGATTGGTATGGGTTCGGTAATTCTTGACGGAGCCGTTATTAAAAAAGGTGCCATGGTTGGTGCTGGTAGTGTGGTTTCTCCGGGAAAAGTTTTAGAAGGTGGTTATTTATATGTGGGTACACCAGCCAGGCAGGCGCGTGAATTAAAGCAGCAAGAAAAAGATTTTTTGGCATACTCGGCAGAACATTATGTCAAATTAAAAAATGAGTATTTGTGAATTTTAATTAGGTGAAATTGTAAAAAGGGCTTTTTATGAAAAAAATAACAGCGTTAATTTTGGCTTGTTTTTTATTTGTATCTTTCTCAGTTTATTCAGCAGGTATTAGTCGTAGTGTTTTTACCACCGCAATTATCGATAAAGAACCCGTTTCTAATTTAAAGGACATATCTTCTGAAGTAACCAGAGTGTATTTTTTTACTGAAATAACAGGTCTAAACGGGCATACAATAAGTCACCGATGGGAGTATAATGGTCAGGTTCTGGCTGAAGTCAATTTCAAGGTTAATGGTGATCGTTGGCGGACCTGGTCGAGTAAAAATATGTTATCCAGCTGGGCAGGTAAATGGCAGGTATCAGTATTAGATGAGGGCGGTAATATAATTGAACTAAGTGAGTTTAATTATTTGAAACCTCAGGTAGTTAGTGAGACGCCAGTAACTAATGAGTTAGCTAATAAAAGTTCAGAAACAGAAATTAAAGAAAACGTAAAACCGCAGTAAATATTAATGAGAGATTTATAATGAGTGAAGAAAAAACCCTAATGGATTTTGTTAAAGAAGCAAAATCTCAAATTACAGAAGTAGAAGTATCTGAAGTTGTTTCATTATTAGATGATGGATATCAGGTATTAGATGTGCGCGAGCCAGCAGAATTTATTTCAGGCACAATAGATGGCGCAATGAATGTGCCCCGTGGTGTACTTGAAGCGGCGTGTGATCGGCAGTTTCCGGGTAAAAATGCAAACATGCAGGATCGTGATAAAAAGTGGGTTTTATTGTGCGCAACATCGGGTCGTTCAGCAATGGCAGCGGCTGTGCTTCAACAAATGGGTTTTACAAACATCAAGAATATTAACGGTGGCATGGCAATGTGGAAACAGGCAGAAATGCATGTGATCATTCCAGAACATCATTGATAAAAAAGTCAAAATTTAAATATTTCACAAGGGCTGTCAACATGGAAGACGGTCTTTTGTGTCTCTTATCCACAAGTTACCTTGCTAGATTCATTTAATCATTAACTCTGCTTGATTACACTGTTTAGGCGCTTATCCATCGGGGAAAGGTCTCGCTTTTTGAGCCCTGTCCCCTTATTGAAACCACCAGAAATTGTTCGAAGTCGTTCATCGCCTTGCCAAGCAGATCGGAATCACCACAAAGGACGGATCTCAAAAAGAGAAGTCTACTCAGTTTCAGCAGATAATCTCGGTCTGTCAGTTCTATGCAATTTACTTTTCCCCGAGCAATACAAACATATACGACTTACGACTTCACTTTTAACATTTTAATAACTGTTTTAGTTTCAGGTCGAACACCACGCCAGATATAAAAAGATTCTGCCGCTTGTTCAACTAACATACCTAAACCATCTAGAACTGTATCTGCACCCTGTTGTTTAGACCATTTCATAAAAACAGTGGCTTCTTTTGCATACATCATGTCATAAGCGCAGGCATGTTCTGAGAACAAATTATCGGGCAGGGGAGGCAGGTCACCACTTAAGCTAGCGGATGTGCCGTTAATGACGATGTCAAACTGTTTGTTATCAAGTTCATTGAAACCACAGGCAGAGATATTACCAAAACTTGAAAAATCATCTGCTAGTTGTTGTGCTTTAGATACAGTACGATTTGCAATAACCAGACTTGCAGGATTTTCTAACAATAAAGGTTCTAAAACGCCTCTAACAGCTCCCCCGGCACCCAGAATTAAAACATGTTTGTTTTTTATGGTTTGTTGATGGTTTTTTATTAAATCATTTAATAAACCTGTGCCATCGGTTGTGTCACCAAAAACTTTATTATCTTTTAATGTAAGGGTGTTAACCGCGCCTGCGCGCTGGGCGCGATCAGTTAAATCAGTGGCTAATTCAAAAGCATCAAGTTTAAACGGTACGGTTACATTTAAACCTTTTCCATTATTGTTAGCAAAAGTAGTAATGAAATTTTGAACCTGTCCGGGTTCAACCAGCTCAGCTGTATAACTTAAAATCTGCTTGGTAATTTTTGCAAATTCAGTATGAATTAAGGGTGATTTACTATGAGAAATTGGGTTGCCAATTACCGCATAACGTTCAATGTTTTTTTGTGTCATGATTTCGTTGAACTATATTCAATATGGCTGTTTTAAATTGGCTACCGAAGCTTCAGCAGTATTAATTTTAATTACTGGAGTTACGATAGCCAATTTAAAATAGCGATTTTGTGTTAATACAAAGTGAAAAATAATTAATTAAAGCGTTTAGTTTTCACGTAGCCATTTTGCAGCATCTTTTGCAAAATAAGTTAAGATGCCATCGGCTCCCGCGCGTTTAAAGCACATTAAAGATTCAAGTACACAGGCTTTTTCATCAAGCCAGCCATTTTGTGCAGCGGCTTTTAACATCGCGTATTCACCACTTACCTGATAAACATAAGTGGGAACTGCTAACTCATCTTTAACTCGACGTAGAATATCCAGATAAGGCATACCGGGCTTCACCATCACCATATCTGCACCTTCCTGTAAGTCGAGTGCGACTTCACGAATGGCTTCATCGGAGTTTGCGGGATCCATCTGGTAGGTGTATTTATTACCCCCTTTTAAATTTCCAGCTGAACCAACCGCATCTCTAAACGGGCCATAAAAACTGGAAGCGTATTTTGCTGAATAGGCGAGTATACGTGTATGGATAAAGCCGTTAGATTCAAGTGCTTCGCGAATGTCACCTATGCGTCCATCCATCATGTCAGATGGGCCAACGATATCAGCCCCAGCTTCTGCATGAGATACGGCCTGTTTACATAATACGTCGGTGGTCTCATCGTTTAATACATAACCGGTATCATCAATTAAACCGTCCTGTCCATGAGTGGTAAATGGGTCGAGGGCTACATCCGTCATAATGCCCAGTTCCGGGTGGGCTGCTTTTAATGCACGAACTGCACGTTGCGCTAAACCGTCAGGATTAAATGCCTCTGTTGCATCTTCAGATTTTTTGTCTACACCGACAACTGGAAATAAAGCCATAACCGGAATGCCTAATTCAACACATTCTTGGGCTTCTTTTAGTAATAAATCAATACTTAAACGATTGACGCCGGGCATAGACGGTACGGCTTCACATTGGTTCTCACCTTCGAGAATAAAAACCGGGTATATAAAGTCATTGGCGCTAAGCTGGTTTTCTCGCATTAAGCGACGGCTGAAGTCATCACGGCGCATACGGCGCATGCGTAGCCAGGGGAAATTGCTGGTATTGCTCACTTTGAATTCCTGTTATTTCAATTTAGTGTATTCTACCTATCTCTATGGGAGAAATCATATGATTAAAAATTTCAAAACCGGTTTATTGGTTTTAATCGGTCTTTTTATAGGGTGTTCTGCACAGGCGGCAGAGTCAACGGTTTATAAAAACACAGTAAATCAGCCGATGGATAAAGTGTATCCCGCTGTATATGAGGCACTTGAAGAAGCCCGTTTTTATGTGGTGTTTGAGCCTGGTATAAGTAAGAACATCGAGCGATTTGCTGATAAATGGGGTGAAAGTTACAACCAGAATAAGTTAAGCGGTATACGCAGCATGGTTTTTTGTAATGGCTGGTATGCTAATCAGGTGAGTAATACTGACCCGGATATGTTGGCCTTATGTCCATTACGTTTGAGTTTGTATGAAAAGTCAGGCCAAACTTCGGTGGTTTTTGCAAGGCCAACGGTTATTGGTGGTGAGAGTGCGGCTAAAGGTGTATTAAAAGAAATCGAAGATAAGGTGATAAATGCCATTCAATTAGGTGTTAAGAGTATTAAATGAGAAATGTTAAGAATTCGTGATAACTTTTCATGAACCCGGTATGAACTCTTTGCTCTAAGTATTTAGCATTAACTGCTTAGTGTGTTGTTACATAAAAATAATGGTCAACACTAAACGTAGCCAATAAAGGCTTAAAAGAACTCATATTTAAGGAATAAAATCATGAAGAAATTCATTTCAATAACATTAGCTGCTTTTTTTGCTGCTTCATTATCATTTACAGTGCATGCTGCTGAAAACCCATTTGGTGTGTCTGATTTAGGTCAGGGCTCTAAGCTGGCAATGTCTTCAAAACCTGAAGGTAAGTGCGGTGAAGGCAAATGTGGTGCTGATAAAAAGAAAGATGGTAAGTGTGGTGAAGGTAAATGCGGTGCTGATAAGAAAAAAGAAAGTAAATGCGGTGAAGGTAAATGTGGCGGTAACTAAACACACACCTGTTAATATTTAAGTATAAAAAAGGCCGGACTTGATCCGGCCTTTTTTATACAATTGGTAAAATAAAATTATCGCTTAAGGTTTTAAACGTGTATGAAAAATATCTTTGCTATTATTTCTAACCAGTTAGCCGTGCTGACATTCTCCGGCGCTGTTCTGGCATACATACATCCGCCCCTGTTTTTAGTGTTTAAAGATTATTTTCTGTGGTTCTTTGCGGCCACTATGTTTTCGCTTGGACTGGTGATTGACGCGGGTGATTTAAAAGCCGAGATAGTGCAACCTAAACGTGTATTTTTAGGTGTATTGAGTCAGTTTAGTGTAATGCCATTACTGGTGTGGCTGGTTGCTCAGTATCCCGGGTTTAGCCCGGCTATTGCGATTGGTTTTATTATAGTGGGTTGTGCTCCTGGTGCTATGGCCAGCAATGTTATTGTGTATCTGGCGGGTGGTGCAGTGGCTTTCTCCGTAACTCTGACTACAGTGGCAACGTTAATGTCACCCATTTTAACGCCTTTGCTGGTTAAGTATCTGGGTGGAGCCATTATGCCGGTAGAGTTCTGGCCATTGACGATAACTATTCTGAAAACTGTCTTATTACCTCTGTTGCTGGGCTTAGTGATTCAGAAAAAACTGGGTAGTCATTTACAGACGGCTAGAGATATAGCGCCTGGTGTAGCAGCATTGGCGATTATTATTATTTGTAGTTACGCGGTGGCTGCAAACCAGTTACGTATAGCTGAGATGGCAGTTCCGGTGATGGCGGGAGTTGTACTGGTTAATTTGCTTGGTTATATCATTGGCTGGTGGTTAGCAAAGCTTTATGGTTTTGCTCATTTATATCGCATAACACTGATGATTGAATTGGGTATGCAAAATGCGGGAATGGGTGTGGCTTTAGCACTTAAACATTTTCCAGCTGAGTCGGCATTGCCGGGTGCCTTATTTGCGGTGTGGTGCATTTTAACAGCAGCAATTGCAAGTGGCTGGTTACGTAAGAGAGTTGAACAAAAAAGACAATTGGCTGGTGAATCGTCCTAACTCATACTATCCTTAAGTTAACTAAAGATAACAGTGCATTAATATAAGTTATTTTAAATTATATATCTGATTCAATAGATATTTGCCTCATTTCATCCCCCGAATGAGTGGTTTTTTATAAAGGTTTTTCAATAATGGTAGTTGAGAGTGTAAAGCAGCGGATTCTTCTGGTCGAAGAATCCGCAACATTAAGGTATATCCTTGTTAAAGCGTTACAAAAACAGGGTTATGAGCTTATGGCGCTGGAAACCTTCGAAGCCGCTTACGAAACACTCATTAATCCGGGTAATGTTTTTCAGGCTGTGATAATTGGCTGGCCAAATTATGATCAGCATAAAGAAGTCGATCGTCTTATGGCGTTAATGGAGAGTGAGGGGCTCTTTGAAGTGCCGGTTCTGGTGCTTTCACATGATGCGGATATAGATGTTCTTAACTGGATGAGCCGTCGACGTTATACCGCTTTGGTGCCCTGGGAAAACTATCAGGAGTCAGTTGCCACATTACAGAAATTACTTGGGCCTGAAACACCTCAGGAGCACATTCATCCTGTTAGCTCCCACGAAAATCCAATAAGAATATTATTTGTAGATGACTCGGTCAGTATTCGTCATTATTACCAACGTTTGTTAAATAGAAATGGCTACATTACAGAAACGGCAAACTCTGTTGATGATGCTTTTGAAGTAGCATTAAAACAGCCTTTTGATTTGGCGATTATTGATTATTTTATGCCTAATCAAAACGGTTATGTTTTATGTCAAAAATTACGTGACGATGAAAGAACATCGAAAATTCGCACGGCGGTTATTACCGGTACTTACCTGGATGAAGTAATAAAAGATTGTCTACAGGCGGGTGCTGTTGAATGTATGTTTAAAAACGAGGCTGAAGAGTTATTTCTTGCTCGTATCGCCTCAATGAGCCGTTTTATTGAAGTTCAAAATCATATCGATGCAGAGCGCGAACGACTGGCGAGTATCTTAGAGTCTGTTGGCGAAGGCGTTTACGGTGTGGATAATGATGGGCAGGTTACATTTGTTAACCCTGCAGCATTAAATATTGTAGGCAAACAAGAAGTAGATGGTGTAATCGGAAAAAAAGCCAAAGATGCTTTTCATTATCAAGTTAAAGATGATGTATTGAGTCACGATAGATTATATAGAGCATATGGAAATAGTATTGAGTTACGTTGCTGGGAAACCGCATTTAAACATGAGTCAGGTAAACCTGTACCGGTTGAATGTACGGTATATCCTTTAAATATACATGGTCGTCAGGAAGGTTCGGTAATCGCTTTTCGTGATATTTCTGAACGTAAAATGCTTGAAGAAAAATTACACTGGCAGGCAACGCATGATCATTTAACAAAACTATGTAATCGCCGGTATTTTGAAGACCAATTAGATTCAGAAGTTAGCCGTGTGCAAAATGGTGGTGAGATGAGTGCGCTGGTTTATCTCGACCTTGATCGGTTTAAATATATTAATGATACTGCCGGTCATGATGCGGGTGATAAATTATTAATTGAAATTTCCAAGTTGCTCACTGAGAAATTACGCACTAAAGATACCCTGGCTCGACTAGGGGGTGATGAATTTGCCATTATCCTTAAAGAAGTGGATGAAGAGTCTGCTGTTATTGTGACAGAGACATTTCGTTCAGTGCTTGAGCAATGTAATTTTGCTTATAGTGGTGAAAGTTACAATGTGAATGCGAGTTTTGGCGTAGCATTAATGGATATACCCGGCATGACATCTGGAGACGTGTTGGCAAATGCTGATATCGCCTGTCATATCTCAAAGCGTAGCGGACGCAACCAGTCTCACTTGTATGAACAGAGTAATGACGAAAAAAATGTCATGGGCAGTGAGTTAGGATGGTCAACACGTTTACGTGATGCGATGGAAAAAAATAAATTTGTTTTGCACTACCAGCCTATACTTGATTTAAATTTAGTGGACCTTAATCACTTACCCGCAGAAGATGGGGCAGTGTGGACAAATTATAGCGACAGCCTGGAGAACCACCTGCACTATGAGTTATTACTCAGAATGGAAGGTGATAATGGTGACTTGTATTATCCAGATGCTTTTATTCCCACGGCAGAAAGATTTAACTTGATGTGTGATGTGGATATGTGGGTGATGAATAAAGCATTGGCTACACTCGCTACGGTTCAGAAGGAGAGGGATAACGTTTCATTTTCAATAAATTTATCTGGACAAACATTAAATGCTGAAGATAGTTTGCATAAAATAAAGGAATTATTAAAAAATCATGATGTAGATCCGCAGTCATTGATTTTTGAAGTAACCGAAACCTGTGCCATAGCTAACTTTGAATCAGCCAGTCAGTTTATAGATGAAATGAAATGGATAGGTTGTCGCTTTTCTCTGGATGATTTTGGCTCTGGTTTTTGTTCATTCTCGCAATTAAAATGTTTGCCCGCAGACTTTGTAAAAATTGATGGTCAGTTTGTTAAAGGTATGGCAAGAGGTTCTATAGACAGGGCAATAGTCACAGCAATGAATGATGTGGCGCATTCTTTAGGTCGTTATACGGTAGCTGAGTATGTTGAAAGTCCTGAAATATTAAGGCTTCTGAAAATTTGCGGGGTAGATCATGTGCAGGGTAATTATGTTTCGGTACCACGGCCCGAATTAGGTATTGCTGGTGTTTGAATTTAAACTTTATTTTTAATTGAAATACTTGATACAGAGTCACAGGTAGCCATATTGCTAGTTGCTCAGGTGTGCCGTGACTCTGTATTTTGTTTACTCGTTAATAATCTCTACTTTCTCAATAATGATATCATCAACAGGAACGTCGCTTGGGAACATGCCGCGAGCGCCGGTTTTTGTATTTTCAATACTGTCTACTATATCCATGCCTTTAGTAACTTTGCCAAATACCGCGTAACCCCATCCACGCATAGATTTTCCAGTGTGGTTTAGAGGATTGTTATTTGCTGTGTTAATGAAAAACTGAGCGGTAGCCGAGTGTGGCATATTGGTTCTTGCCATAGCAATGGTGCCACGATTATTTTTAAGGCCATTATCGGCTTCATTTTGAATCGACATATTGACTTGTTTACGTTCTAAGTCTTTAGTGAAACCACCGCCCTGAATCATAAAACCTTTAATGACTCTGTGAAAAATGGTGCCATTATAGTAACTGCTTTTTGTATATTTTAAAAAATTATCTACAGATTTTGGTGCTTTTTCTTTATTGAGTACAATTTCAATATTACCTTTATTTGTTACCATTCTAACGGTTGGGTTATTGCCGGCAGAAACAGATAAAGATAGAGTCAAAAGAGATAATGATAAAATTATTTTTTTAAACATTTTTAATACCTTTTAGCATAAATAATTAATATGAGAAAAATTGTATGGTGTTAATTAATCAAACTTTCGCGGGTTCAATTATTTTCATAAACAGACTAATGACCTCATCAACCAGTGTGGTAATGGGCGTGTCATGAAAACGATCTGTTTGTTGCATGCATTTTTGAAGTAGAACTTCGCGTATGATTCCCTGATATATTAACGCGGCTGCTTTTGCGTTAATAGGTTCTATTTTTTTCAGAGATTGTAACTCGGTTAAATTGAATTCTATATAATCAGTGAAACTTTTCCATCTATTGAGAAAAAACTCCTGGCTGGCTTCAGAACCTTCGAGTTGTGAATGCATTTCCATTTTAAGCATATCAGGATGATTCATAATACTTGAAATAAAAACAGTAGTCATGCCTCTGAGAACCTGTTCAAAACTGGTGTCGTCGGCAACGACAGCTTCAACATATGATTCGCGAGTAGCTGAAAATTCATGAAGTACAGCTTCGTAAAGCTCATCTTTTGATTCGAAATGTCGATAAAGAATGGCAGGGCTAACGCCTACTTCTTTTACTATTTCGTCTATAGAAACACCGTGGAAACCGGATTGTGCAAACAGGCGTTTAGCCACCTTTATAATAGAGGCGCGACGCTCTTCCGCTGATAGTCGTTTAGTCAAGTTTAAAGTCTTGAGAGGTGGAAATAAAAAAGGCACCAGAAATTCTGGTGCCTTTTTAAATTAAAGAGTCAATTAAGACTTTTTAATCATGAATTCAAAAGCACCACCAGCTTCAGCACTTGAAAGTAGCTCGTTACCAGTTTGGTTGCAGAATGCTTCGAAATCTTTTACTGAACCTGGGTCAGTAGCAATAATTTTTAGTACCTGACCAGAAGATAATGCAGAAATTGCTTTCTTTGCACGTAGGATAGGTAGGGGGCAGTTAAGGCCTTTAGCGTCTAATTCAGCGTCGAAACTCATGGGGTTTCTCCTTTTAAATTGTTATACAGTTAATGTTGAATCGATCAAGTTAGTGATCGTTCACTAACAATACGATTTGAAGCGCTGAATGTCAATATTAAATAGTTGATAAGGCCTGAAATAACCTATAATATGGACAGATAGATTTAATGCATAAAAATCAAAGAGTTATGAAGTTAATTGAATTGGAGCGAGACGATTTATGCCCCTGCGGCAGCAAAATAAAAGCACTCGATTGCTGTTTGGCGGTTATTAATGGACAGCGACAGGCAGGCAGTGCTGAACTATTAATGCGTTCGCGTTATACGGCATATGCGTTGGGTAATGAAGAATATATTTTAAACACATGGCATAGCAGTCAACGACCAGCATCACTTGAGCTGGAGGCATCAGTTGAATGGCAGGGGCTTAAAGTGTTGATGACGAGTCCGGAAAAAAATAATGAGGCATTTGTTGAGTTTATTGCCGGTTTTAGTAATGCAGGTAATAAGGGCCAAATGCACGAAAGAAGTCAATTTATTCAAGAGAACGGTGTGTGGTTGTATTTAGATGGTGAGCAAATAGAGTCAAACACACAACATAACCTTAAAAAACCCGGTAGAAACGAGCCTTGTTTTTGCGGCAGCGGTAAAAAATTTAAGCAATGCTGTGCTAAGGCCTAAATTTAAGAAAACGGATGTTTTTTTCAGTACTAACTAATGGGGGGCCACATTTTATATTAGTGTGACGTGATCATCAGGGCAGTAATAATATATTGCCATCCTTATCAACTTCTATATTTGCTGCTGTAAGGCCATTACCATTACATGGCCCCCCGAGACAGTCACCGGTTTCTATTTTAAATAATGCGCCGTGAACTGAGCACATGATGTGATTTTTATCTACATCTAGAAAGTCATCTTCCTGCCACTCAAGATTGATGCCTGCATGTGGGCACTTGTTTTCATAGGCGTAAACAGAACCTTCCTTTTTAATGACGAATAAAAGTCTCTCTTTACGACCCTGTTTTAAACTGAAGCCTTTGGCTCCCGGGTCAGTAACATCATCGATGTGGCATAATTGTTCTAACATGTCGTTTCCAGTTGGGAATTAACGGGGAATTATAAGCTTATCGAAACCAGATTGCAGGCATTTATTTGCGGCAAGATTACAGGCAAAGTGCAGCGCTTGTGGCGGGCTTATGTTATTCATTATTGAGCTTAAAAAACCGGCATTAAATGTATCACCGGCCCCTAATGTTTCTACGGTTTTATCAATTTTAAAGGCCGCTTGATGTTTTATTTCAGAGTTAGCATAGACCCAGGCTCCCTGATTACCCCATGTACAGGTAATAATATTATCTTTATATATGCTGGAAAAGTGTTTGATACACTGCACGGCATTATCAAATCCATGGGATTTAGCGAAAGGTTTGGATATCAGTAATACATCAGCAAATGGTAGAATAGCTTCGATGTGCTCACGATTTTTCTCAAGCTCAATAGATATGGGTTTATGATATCGTTTAGCGTGTTGTAACATTATTTCAAGCTGCTGACAGTTTCGGGCTTCGAAATGTAACCAGTCATAGGTTGATAGATCTATTTTTATAAAGTCATCCGCACTTAACTCTTTTAAATTTCTATAATGGATAATGCTACGTGAGCCATTTTGTGTATTGGATGTAATATATGAAGTGGGTGTTGTGCTGTTTTTCTGAATCGGGCATAAAGTAGTATTGATACTACGCTGAGCAAGCTCAGTGAATATCTGGTGGGCATTGGTGTCATCCGCTCTATTAGTGAGCAGGTAAGGTGTAACACCGAGTTGTTGTAATACAATAGCGCTATTACATGCATTACCACCACTGCGAATGATTTGATTAAACGCTCTGATTTCACTGTCTTCAACCGGGTAGTGATCAACCTGATTAATGATATCTAGCGTGGCAATACCGGTGAGAAGAATATTCGACATTGTGGTATGTTAGGTGACTGGAAAGGGTTAAATAATACAGTGTCTGCTTATAAAAGATAAAGCCTTTATATCTAGCTATATTGAGCTAAGAATTTGTGAGGTGAGCTGCTGAGCTCTGGAATGGTCACTTGCGTTTGTAACCCAGGTAGTTAAGTCAGAAACAGCTGTAAATAAGAATAAGCGGGTTTAGTAGTCAAACTAATCTAAGGTTAGTTGTATATTAAGCTAAATACAGATGCACAATTAAAGTGTGATGCGTTAACAGGTAATGAGATAGGGTTATATGGAATCAAATTTAATATTTTCAGTTTTATTTTTTGTATTAGTTTTAGCCATATTACTGTGGTGGTTGGGCAGCCAGTTGAGAAAAACAAAAATGCTATTGCAGGAATTGATTGTTGAGAAAACAACGGCAGCTCAAAAAGAGCAATATATGCAAATTACAGAAATGCAGAATAAAATATTAGAAAAATCAAGTGAGATGCAGGGTAAGCAGGAAAGACGAATTGGCGAATTAAGTAACGATTTAACTGAAAAATTAAATAATAATATAGAAGTGCTGCAGCTGGGATTAAATAAACATCGAGAGTCGTTTGACAAAAGACAGTTGGAGGCTTTGAAAATACAGCAGGATAATTTAACTCAGGGTATGGGGGAAGTTAGAAAGCAGGTGACTGAAGCATTAGTGCAAAATGGTAATGATCTGGGCAAAAAAGTGGATAGTCTTACGCGTTCAACTGATGAACGTTTAAAAGAAATATCAGGGCAGGTTGATAAGCGCTTAAATGAGGGGTTTGAAAAAACCACAGCAACCTTTGCAGATGTTGTAAAACGACTGGCATTAATAGATGAAGCACAGAAAAAAATAACGGAACTATCTGGCAGTGTAGTTAGTCTACAGGAGGTATTGGCTGATAAACGATCCAGGGGGGCATTTGGTGAAGTTCAGTTAAATTCACTGGTTCGAAATGTGATGCCTGAAAATAGTTTTTCTTTTCAGCACACCCTGAGTAATAGTACTCGGGTAGACTGTATGCTTTTTTTGCCAGAACCAAGTGGCAGTATTGGTATAGATTCTAAATTCCCGCTAGAGTCATTTAGAAAGATAACAGATATAGAGTCATCAGAAATTGAAAGGCAGGCAGCAGAAAAACAATTCAAAAAAGATATAAAAAAACACATTACTGATATAGCCACGAAATATATTATAAGTGGTGAAACATCTGATGGCGCAGTTATGTTTATACCAGCAGAAGCTGTTTTTGCAGAAATACATGCGCATCACTATGATTTGGTGGAAGAGGCTCAGCGTGCCAGAGTGTGGCTGGTATCACCAACTACGCTAATGGCAGTATTGACAACTGCCCGTGCGGTTTTAAAAGATAGTGCAACACGTAAACAGGTGCATTTGATACAGGAGCACCTTATGGTGTTGTCTAAAGATTTTACCCGCTTTCAAAGTAGAATGGATAACTTGTCAAAACATATAGACCAGGCAAGTAAAGATGTGAATGAAGTAAATACATCTGCTAGAAAGATCAGTTCAAGATTTGAAAAAATTGAAAAAGTTGAATTGTTAGATGAGGACTCAGAGCAGTTGTTATCACATAAGCCGGAAGCAGACTTGTAGTTGCTATCGATAATTTCGACAGTAAGAAACGATAAACAATGAATGATAAAAAGCAGGCGCAGGAATGCGTTGCAGACACAAGTGTTATTACAAAAAAACAGTGGCCAATTGTTCTGGCAATTTTCATTCTGGCTATAGCAATATCATTCGCGCTTTTTATTTTTAAACCTGTAGCGGATAAAAAAATTAGTAAAGAGGAATATCCTTTAGCTGAGTATGTAATTGCTAGTATGAAACCGGTTGCAATACCGGTTGTTTCTCAGGGTAGTATCAAAGCTAAAACGTATATTAAACTGGTTGCTCAGGTTAGTGGTCGTATCACCCATGTGGCAAAGTTAAAAATTAATGGTGGTTTTTTTAAAAAAGGTGATTTGTTATTAAGTATTGATGATACGGATTATCGCCTGGCTATGAGCAGGGCTAAAGCAGTAGTTGCTGCAGCAGAACAGCAGTTAATACGTGTTGAAACTGAAGCAGGTCAGGCCAGATACGATTTGAAACAGATTGGACGGGACCCATCTAAATCTACATCTTACGCATTACGTGAACCTCAGTTAGCAGAGGCGAAAGCAAACTTGCAGGCTGCTCAGGCCGATCTTGAAATTGCCAGGTTACAAATGCAAAGAACTAATGTAACAGCTCCATTTGATGGGCGTGTTGTTAGCAAACAGGTCGATATTGGTCAGTTTGTTAGTTCAGGCACATTGTTGGCGGATATTTATTCTACTGAAACAGTCATTGTGCGTCTGCCTCTTAGTTTGCAAAAAACAGAACTATTGGGTATTAAATTACGTAACAACGAGCAACTTATTGATAGCATGAAAATAAATTTATTTGCTGAGTATGCATCGAAAAAATATAAGTGGCCGGCTAGATTGAGTCATACTGAAGGTGAGCTGGATGCGCGTAACCGCCTGGTTTATCTGGTGGCAGAAGTTGAGGCACCCTATGAGAAAGATGATCTATTTTCAGATCGACCGCCGTTAACACCGGGAATGTTTGTTAAAGCTGAGTTGACGGGTTTAGATAAAGTAATAATAAAATTACCACGTACGGCCTTACGTTATGGTGGAAAAATCTGGTTAATAGACGAGTTTAATAAATTACAAAAAAGAGAAATAGAAATTCTCAGCAAAGACAGAGAGTATGTGTACATAAATTCAGGCATACAGCAGGGCGAAAAAATTATAATAAATGCTATCGATTACCCATTGCAGGGTATGAAGTTGTTACCACAGTTAATTTCATCATTAGAACAACCAGAAACCATAAATTCTCATGAATAAGTTAATAGCCTGGTTTGCTGAAAATCAGGTTGCCGCAAACCTGACTATGTTGCTAATCGTTGTTGCTGGGTTATTGTCATTGCAAGCGACTCGTAAAGAACTCATTCCTAATATTTCATTAGATAAAATAAATATTAGTGTCGCATTTCCCGGCGCATCACCTCAGGAAATTGAAAAAACAGTTTGTATTCGTATTGAAGAATCAATATTTGATATTGAAGGTATACGAAAATTAACAAGTCGGGCTGCTGAGGGGGTATGCAATGTAACCGCTAGTATTGAATCTGAATATGATGCGCGTGAACGAATGGATGAAATTAAATCACGCATTGATACTATCTCTACCTTTCCAGAGCAGGCTGAACGTGCACAAATTCGTGAAATTAGTATTAAAAGCAGTGTTGCAAGTGTTGTTGTGTCAGGAAAAGTTGATGAGCATACGTTAAAAAATATAGCAGAATCAGTACGTGATGAATTAACAGAAATAAAAGGGATCACGCAGGTTGAACTGATTAACGCAAGAAATTACGAAGTGTCTATTGAGTTGTCTGAAGGTAGTTTGCATGAATATGATTTAAATTTTGATGAGGTAGCTGAAGCGGTAAGAGCTTCGTCGCTGGATTTACCTGCAGGTCACTTAAAAACGACTAGCGGTGATGTGCTGTTGCGTACTCAGGCGCAGGCATATACTGGTGATGACTATGAGCAATTAACTTTACGTGCAAATCAGGATGGCAGTTCGATAAAACTGATGGATGTTGCCGATATCGTAGATGGCTTTGAGGATGTCGAATTTAAAGGTGAATTTAACGGTAGCCCGGGTTTATTAATTACAGTATATCGTGTTGGTGAGCAAAATATTCTGGAAATATCAGATAGCATTAAAGATTATATAAAAGATAAGTCTCCTCAGTTACCAGAAGGTGTTTCATTAAATATATGGCAGGATAAATCGAGTTATTTTAAAAGTCGTATGTATTTGCTAATAAGAAATGCTTTAACGGGTTTGTTATTAGTGTTCTTAATTCTGGTTTTGTTTTTAAGGTTGCGTTTAGCATTTTGGGTTAGCCTGGGTATTCCTATTTCTTTTATGGGAGCGTTCTGGCTACTGCCTCATGTTGATGGTTCAATCAATATGATATCGATGTTTGGTTTTATACTGGTATTAGGAATAGTGGTCGATGACGCAATTGTGGTCGGTGAAAATATTCATAAGAATCATTTAAAGGGGAATTTGGGATTAAAGGGTGCGATTGAAGGCGCGCAGGAGGTTTCTAAGCCGGTTATATTTGCGGTATTAACCAGTGTGGTCGCCTTTATGCCGATATTGTTTTTACCCGGAGCTGAAGGTCGTTTATGGATGGTGATTCCACAGGTTGTTATATTAACCTTATTATTTTCACTGGCAGAGTGTCTATTTGTTTTGCCAGCGCATTTATCAACCATTAAAACACATGAAAGAAAGGAAAGTCGCTTTTCACGATTTCAAACTCGTTTCTCAGATTGGTTAGAAAATGTAATAGAAAACACTTATCGTCCTGTCTTAATGAAAGTTTTGCATTTTCGGTATGTCACATTATCGGTGTTTGTTGGGGCGTTTATCGTTTTTGTTGCGGTGTTATATGGTGGTTGGATACACCTGTTATTTTTTCCAAAAGTTGAAGGTGATATAGCAATATCCAGTATTAGTTTTTCACAGGGAACGCCGGTTGATAAAACCGAACTTGCTGTAGAAAAGATTGAATCAGCTGCAATTCAATTAAAACAACAGTTAAAGTTACGCACAGGTGAAGATCAAATTGAAAATATAATTTCAACCGTTGGTTTGCAAGCGATGAACCGCAGTGGCAAAAAAGGTGATCATGTTGGTGAGGTGTCCCTGTCTTTACGAGCCTCTGAAGACAGGCAGGTAGAAAGTGCTGAAATTTTACGCTTATGGCGGGAGGCAGTAGGAAAAATTCCTGCGGCTACACAACTTACATTTCAATCAAGTTTAAGGGATTCGGGGCCCGAAATTAGCATTGATCTTACCGGTAGAGATGAAAATGAATTATCTATTGCCTCAAAAGCACTAAAAAAACAGTTAAAGCAGTATAGTGGTGTTTATGATATTCAGGATAGTTACGAAACAGGTAAAAAAGAAATACGCTTGCACCTCAAGCCCGAAGCAGAATATTTAGGGATTAATGCTAAATTGCTTGCGCGTCAGGTAAGGCAGGCATTTTATGGCGAAGAAGTGCAGCGTATTCAAAGAGGCAGAGATGATGTAAGAGTCTTTATACGTTATCCGAAAGGGCAACGTCAGTCAGTGTATTTTCTTGAAACTATGTTTATTCATCTAAGTAATGGAGTGGATGTGCCATTAAGCGAGGTGGCAGATATTGAATATACCTCAAGCCCGTCTGAAATTTTACGCATTGATAGAAAACGTATTATAAGTGTAAGTGCTCGTGTAGACCAAAGTCTTGCGGTTCCTGCACAAATTAACGAAAGTCTGAATAAAGACTTTCTCGTTAATCTGCATAAACATTTTGATGGTGTGAAGTGGAGTAAGTCTGGTAGTCAGAAAGATCAGGAAGAAATGGTAAGTGCAATGATTCGAGGTTTTATTCTGGCATTGATTGGTATCTATGCACTGATGGCAATTCCGTTTAAATCATACTCACAACCTCTAATGGTGATGAGTGCCATTCCATTTGGTTTAATTGGTGCCATATTGGGACATATGTTATTGGGTCTGGATATTAGTCTTTTATCTCTGAGCGGTATGATAGCTGTTGCGGGAGTCGTGGTGAATGATAACCTGGTGCTGGTGGATTATATTAATCGTAAACGTGAGGCGGGGGTTGAGTTAACTCTGGCTATTCGTGATGCGGGGGCGGCCAGATTCAGGCCCATAATTTTAACATCGCTGACTACATTTGCAGGTTTAACGCCACTTATGCTGGAGCGTAGTGTACAAGCTCAATTTCTTATTCCAATGGCGGTATCATTAGCTTTTGGCGTGATGTTTGCGACAGTTGTCAGTTTATTACTGGTTCCCGCCAGTTATTACATTCTTGAAGATATTAAACGAAACTTAGGGATTAAGCCTCGCTCATCGGTATAAATAATATTTGAATATGCTGATACGGCTATTTTCAGATGGTAATATAAAATTTATTATTCTCAGCAAAATCGTTTTTCACCTCCTATAATTGTCTGTTCAAGCCTGTATAAACAGGATGCTTTAAATTTTAATTTTCTACAGAGCGCTACTCCTTTAGAGCTCAGGGAACAATAAGAGGTAAATGCATGGATAATATAAAGTCAGTTCAAGAGCGTAGAAACTCTATACGTTATGAATTAAATGAAGCGCTCGATATGAAAATCGTTTTTTCATCCGAAAATCCAGGTTTGTTAGGTAAAACATTATGTGGTTCTACTATTGATGTATCAGCGTCTGGTTTGCGAATTGAGCTAAATCAACAGATCAAATTAGATAGTGTGTTAGATGTGTGGGTAACGTTAAAAGAAAGTAAAAAGAAATATTTTCTCACAGGCAATGTTCGTTGGTGTAAAGAAATGGAAGTGGGTGAGTACTTTCAGATTGGTGTGATATTACGTGAACGTTCAGATACGATAACTGATCTGGATAGCTGGCAAGCGGTATTTAAGAATAACTAATGGCTCAGATGTGTCGATTTTGTAAAACGGTTTCCAGTCCGCAATTTTTAATTGTAGTGCTCGCTCTATTTATTATTTATTTTAGTATCTGGGGAAATTGGTAAGAAAAAATCAATAAAGTTGTATTGTCATTACCGGGCATTATAAAATGCTGTAATAGTGGAGGCGGAAAATGTCAGAACAACATCCGGTTGTAGCTGTTACCGGTGCCAGTGGCGCTGGGACAACTATCGTGCAACAGGCTTTTAAAGAAATATTTTTCAGACAAAAAATCAATGCTGCTTTTGTGCAGGGTGATGGTTTTCTGCTTTATAACGAATCTGAAAGTAAGCGCTTTATCGCTAAAATGTTAGCAGATGGAAAACACATCAGTTGTTATGGACCAGAATTAAACGACTTTTCTAAACTTCAGGATTGTTTTAGTAGTTACTCAAAAAATGGGCGTTGTGATATGCGCTTTAAAGTAACGACTGAAAATCAGCATTTATATGATGCTAATGCGGGTGAGTTCACAGAGTGGCAGCAAAGTCCGAGTGAAACAGATTGCCTGTTTTATGAGGGTATGCACGGTGGCGTGGTTGCTGAAACATGGACCAGACGAAAATCTGAGAATACAGAAGCGGTAATTAAAGATAGGCGCAGTGCCAGAACTAATGGTGTTAACGCCGCTCAATATGTTGATCTATTGATAGGTGTTGTTCCGGCTATTAACCTTGAATGGATTCAACGAATTCATCATGATCGTATAAATTATAAACAATCAGCAGAACAGGTAACGGTGAATATTCTGGAGCAACTTCAGGACTACATTCATTTTATTGTGCCGCAATTTTCTATTACAGATATTAATTTTCAACGCATGCCAGTCGTAGACACATCTAATCCATTTGATCAGCAAATGGTTCCAAGTGAAAAAGAAAGTATTGTAGTGATTAGTTTTAAGGATCCGTCTAAATATAATATTGAAGAGTATTTGCAGCGTATCGAAGGTTCGTTTGCTTCAAGGCGTCGCAGCCTGGTAATTCCCGGTGGGCAGTTACAGCACGCACTGGATATTATTTGTGCGCCATTAATAGAAAATTTAATTAAAAATCGAATTAGATAGGTTAGTTTATTATTCGCTGCTTTTGCCGATACGAACTTCATCGTAACGGCCTGAAGTGCCCATTAATGAAACATCATCATTTTCGGCGGAGTTTTTACGGTTTTTATCATCGGTTGAAAAAAACTGATCGATAACAGATTTCCCGCGATTAGGTTTCACCATCTCCTGTTTTTCATAGGTGCTCATGCTTTCTACCGGGGAGCGGTTGAAAACATAAATTATACCCATAGCTGTTATAGCGCTGAATACGGCTACTTTCACAAGGATTGAGATAGATTTATTCATGCTTTTAAAATGACCTGTTTTATGCGGTTGTATTGATATTCATGCCTACATTATCACCTAATTCAGGCGAATCTGCAGTAGATTGTTGCCCTGATAATTGCTTTCTACGGTGGTTTCCCCGTAGGCGTCGATCAAATCGAACATTAATTTGTTTCTTTCGGCGATTTTGCTTCTTACGGCGCTCTAAACGTCGTTGTACCTTAGGTGCCTGCTCATTTGATTGCTCGCTTGAGACAACCTTATTGGCGCGCCTAATTTGCTGTGAACCAGGTATCCGGTTCTGCTGAATTAATGGAATATTTGACATAATAGTGACAGATAATGCTCTCCCTACCTTTATTATCGACAGATATTCACGCTTCTTGAGTTTACACCCTCCATGGTGTGCAACTCAAAGCAACAGCTGTTAAGCGTTATAGGCGATTTGTGATGTAGCTGGTTTTTCGAGTTTGTGGTTTAAAAAGCGATAAGTACCGCCAGAGTTAAACTTAATTACACTGAAGCCATATGCGCTTACCTGATCAACTGTTACTTCCTGGCCAGTACTTTTAATGCGAACACGATCGCCGATACTTAATTTTTTTTCATTATTCATTTTATTTCTCCAAAAATCACGAATGAGAATGAGGTTTTAATCAGAGTGATATGACTAGAATAATCCAGTTAGCTCACAATATCAACAACCTACAATCTAAAGTTAGATCAAATTATTAGATAATGCAAGTAACTTGATGTTATTTATGGAAAAAAATATTAGAACGGACTTAAGGTGCTCGTCGTGACATCATTTTATGAAAAATGATGATTAATGCATACTTAAAACTTAGACTAAAACATTAAGTAATTCAAGTATCTTTATGTTTTATATGGAAAAAACGTTATTAAGAGGGGTCGTTTGTGCTTTTGATATGGGTTTGATTTGTGACAGGAGATGGATCTGCAGGTGTAACAGCCTGCGTAATGGCCGCTGCGGGTAGTAGAGGGTTTTTGGCAGGAATGGGAGGCATGCGATGACTTAAGCGCGTTACTTGCCTGTCCATGCGGTGTTCATAAATTGCCATATAAGCTAAAACATTACTGACGTATTCACGGGTTTCAGTAAAGGGAATGGTCTCAATCCAGCGAATAGCATCCATTTTATGGTGCTCGGGTAACCATTTTTCTACGCGGTGTGGTCCGGCGTTATAAGCGGCAGTTGCTAATACCTGTTGTCGATCAAGTTTATTTAACATGCGCTTGAGGTAACCGGTTCCCAGATTGATATTTGTATTGCTGGTTAACAGGCTTTGACGACCACGGTAACGGACTTTTAATTGCCTTGCTACTTGCCGGGCTGTATTTGGCATTAACTGCATTAAGCCCATGGCGCCAACCGGTGAGCGCGCATCGGACATAAATGCGCTTTCACGGCGAATGATAGCGTAAGTCCAGGCAGGGTCTATTTTATGTTGGTTAGACCAGCTAAAGACCTTATTGTCCAGATGCATCGGAAAGCGTAACTCAATATCGTCACGATAACGGGTTTTACCCATAGTTACGATCGCCCGGTCATGCCAGTTCCAGGCTTGAGCAATTTTGGATGCAGCTAGTTTTTGCTCGTTATTGATATTAGAGATAAGTTTATGCCACTCACGTCTGGCAGGTATGATTTCTCCCATAAAATAGAATTCACGAGCACGCTGTGCTTCCGGCTGTTTAAATACCGTGTTCATTGCGTCGATAGTGGGTTCTACCGGTTTATCTTCAAAAGCATATTGCAGGTTCAGGTGGTCAGCAGACAGGAAGCCATAATAACTACGCTTATTAGCGAGATACTGATAAATGCCAGTTGCATCATCAATATTACCCATTTGCTCATTGGCATAAGCCCACCAGTACTGCCAGCGGTAATCAGCCTGTTTTTCAGTATCCAGTTTGGTGATGCTATTAAGTACCAGGCCCCAGTCACCCTGGCGAATCGCAGTTCGGATGCGCCACTCTTTAACGTCTTTATCCGCATGAGTATCGGGAATTCGGGCTAGCCAGATTCCTGCGTCAGGCATATGCTCACGTGCAAGTCGTAAAGCAAAGTGGCGTGTTAATTCAGCATTTTGCTGCGCGGAAAATGTATGTGATTTGAGCTGATGGAAAGTAGTGATAGCCAGTGTGATATCTTTGTAACTTAAACGTTTTAAACCATGTTGCAATATGGCGCTTTTATCAGGGTGTTGAATATTGAGCATTTCTGTAGAGTTAACAAGTTGTGGTTTTTTATGAATTTTTAACCACTTTTTTGCTATCACCGCATCTTTAGCTGGCATAGACCTGATCAGGTAAGTTGCCAGGCGTTTATTATTAACCGACATAGCCAGGGTAAAGCGTTGCCGTATTATTTGAGGTGTTTTATTACCTTCTTTAGTCCACTGATTAAATACGCTGTCACAGCTCTTTGGCAAAGAGTGTGCAGAAAGCCAGAGGTTTTCAATTTTAGGATAAGCAATGTCATTCTGACCGGTTTTTAATAATGCATTTAAATACTGGCACTGTGCTGTTGAGCCGTAACCGGGTTGGTAAATGTCGATTAATCTTTGCCAGTTTTGTGAGCGAGCGGCATGTTTGATTAGTTTGCTACGAAAACGGTTACCAATGACGGTATCTTCGTTTTGGTGTAAAAAATTATGTATTTGATTACTACTAAGCGCTGCCGGTTTAAACATGAGCGCTTTATATTCCAGATAAGGCTGCAGCGGGTAATCTTTTAATTGAGCAGAAAGTTTTCTGAAACGATGGTAGTGACGCTTTTTGTATGCCTTTTGAGCTTGTTGATAGAGGTTACGCTGTTGAGCTAGTTTAGTGTTTTGTTGGCTGCTCTGACTGGTTGAGAGGTTAAGCAGATCAATGCTTGCAGTAGCGTAGCTTGTAGAAAACAGGCCCGGTAGCACCAGTAAAGGTAACCACAGGCTATTACGAATCACAGACAGTAAAGCACGTGCTTGTTGTGTTTGTTTTGGCATCAAATCCGTTTCATTAACGATAAGATAATTTAAGTACTATCAATAGTTTAGTTAATCTAATTAAAATTAGCGTGAATAGCCTCACAAATAAAGCTTTAACCGATGAAAGGTAGATTAGTCACGGGGTGATGACTAACGATCAGGCCGTTTAAAATATTTGCGTTTATATTCGGTTGCTAAACTAACGGCTGATTTTTTGTCTTCAGGTGTTAGCTTCTTATACAGACTGTTTTTTGTTTTACGGGCATCTTTAACATTGGTTGCTGCGGCAACATAAAACCAGGCATAAGCTATAGCTGAATCAGGTGCAACCCCTCTGCCCGTGTAGTAAGCGACTCCCAGATCCATTTGTGCCTTACCATAACCATTTTCAGCGGCCTTATGAAAATGGTGTACGCCTTTTTTAAAATCTTTTTTGACGTTATAACCGTGTACATAAACTCTACCCATATTGTAATGAGCGGGGGGATAATCCTGTTTAGCTGATTTTTGATACCATTTAATGGCATTTTTAATATCTTTATTGGTACCTATGCCATTTTCAAGCATTACACCGGTTTGATTTTGTGCTTCGGCATCACCTTGTAGTGCCGCTTTTTGGTACCAGTTAAAGGCTTTGTTTTTGTCTTTTTTTACGACATCACTATCAATATAGAGTTTGGCGAGATTTATCTGCGCATGCGTATTACCGTTTAAAGCCGCTTTTTCAAACCATTTTTTAGCTTCTTTAGGTTTTTTCTTAATGCCATCTCCGGTTAAATACATAAGAGCAAGTTTATTTTGTGCTTCGGTATGTCCCTGTTTGGCTGCCTTTTTATACCAGTATGCGGCTTTACTGGTAGATTTTGCGACTCCATCGCCATAATAATAAAGCTTACCTAGTATGTATTGCGCCTGTTTATCTTTTTGACGTGCTGCTTTTAAAAACCATTTGGCTGCGGTGTTGAAATTGCGTTTAACACCAACACCCTTGAGGTGCATTTGGCCTATTAGTGTTTGTGCATCAACGTGATTCTGTTTGGCGGCTTTTAGTATCCATTCGGCTGCTTCGCTGGGGTCTTTCCGCTGACCCTTTTGATCAAGATACATTTTGCCAATACTAAATTGTGCTTCTGCATTGCCTTTCTCAGCTAATGGGAACCACAGCATTAAAGCGGTAGCAAAGTCATCTTTTTTATAAGCGATGATAGCTTTTTCAAAATCAGTTGGTTCTTTAGGTTTTTTTGCTTTTTTTTCTTTTTTATCGGCATTGGGTGTCGCGGAAAAACTGGTATTTGTAACCGCAGATGCAGTTGCGAAGCTAAGAATAATGAATAAACAAATGAGACGAGAAAGAACAGTAATCATAATTTAATTATTTTAGTTATTAGTGATGCCCTGGTTAAGTATAGAAAATAAATACAGATATTTCAGCTTAAACTGAATAAGGTGTGTATAAATAATGAAAATATTATATTAATAGGGACTATTGGGACAGTTTTAATGATCACAATGCTCATCTATGAAATCACGTATAAAGCTAAGTGGTTTTGCACCACTAAATCGACCTGCTTCTTCACCATTGATAAATAGAAGTAAGGTTGGAAAACCACGCACTTTGTAATGGCCCGCCAATTTCATATTCTCATCTTCATCAACTTCAACTTTGGCTATGGATAATGTGTCGTGGAATTCAGTAGCAATTTTTTCAAGAATTGGTGCAATAACACGGCATGGTGAACACCATTCAGCCCATAAATCAACCAGAACAGGTTTCTGGTATGAGGCTTGTATAACCAGTTTATCAAACGTATCGAGATCAGTATTAAAGATATTATCGGGTTTGTGCATTAAAATCTGTGTAAATAACTAAGTTGAGCAATGATACCACTATAGTCAGCGTTAGCGCTGTCACTGGTTGAATAATAAAACACAGAAGCATCAATAGATTGATGGCGGCTTAGCGCGTAGTTGTCGCCAATCTGTAGAGTAATGGCTGTAGTATCTAACTGATAAACAAAGCCATTTTGAAAAGCATCGTCAACTCGTAGCGGTGCACCTGAAGGTTCGTTTGGTAAATGATGCGCCTGAAGTTGAGCGTTAGAAGTGTTTTTACCTGTAACTGAATTCGTTTTTGTAACAGCTGTAGTTGTGTCTGTTGTAGAGGTGGCTACATTGCCATCATTGTAACCAAGGGTTAAATAAAGTGTATTGTACTGGTGAGTTTTAAAATCAAAGCTAAAATACACTCGATAATTATCTATATCAAATTCATCTGCTTCGGCTTCAAACTTTTCATAAAGCAGGCCGCTTCGAAAATCGATTCTATCGTTAATGCGTTTACCCATTCCTATTTCAAAAGTAAAACCATCGCTATCTCGTAATGAGCTCTGATAGTTTATAAGGCTATATTCCAGAGCGACATGGTACCAGGGAGCGGTATATCCATGACCAGGCTGTATTTGGTAATCAGCCTTAACACTCGCCAGAATATTGGATAGTTTATCGAAGTCCTGATACTGGTATGCATCTACAGTTGTACTGAGGATAATGATGCTTTCATGTGAGTGATGGAAGCGGTAATCTGCACTCAAGCCAAGATTGGCGATAGTGTCACTAACAATGTCCTGATCTAAAGTTGCTCGTGCAACATTATCATCATAAAGTGCCCCTGCATTCAAGTTAAAACTGTAGGGTGTTTCTGCGGCATGAGAAAGAATAGAATAAAGAAACAGTAGAAAGAAAAAATTGAATTTATTTATCATTTAAACCATATCCATATAAATTGTACTAATAGTACTATATAGATAGAATGAAGAAAAATATAGGGAATAGTTATGAAAAACACAGAAGAATCTCGACGTGAATTTCTGATTTCAGCTCTTTCAGCAGGCTTGTATGCGGCTGGTTCTATGGGGATTTTACAACCTGTCTGGGCGATGGGTAAAATACCGAAACAGTTAGTACCGGGCAAATCAATCTATGATTTATCGGGTGAGGTGAGTGTAGATGGTAAACCTGCAACGGAAAATACGTTAATAAGTGTTAATTCAACAGTAAAAACAGGTGATAGCAGTCACGTTATATTTGCTGTAGGTATGGATGCGTTTGTATTACGAAGTAATAGCACAGTAAAAGTCGAAGGTAATTCTATAATTTCTGGGATTAGATTGATAAGTGGAAAGTTATTGTCGGTTTTTGGTCGAAGAGTCGAAAAACAAAAATTATCCCTGAAAACAACGACGGCAACGATTGGTATCAGGGGTACTGGTGTATATCTTGAGGCAGAAGAAAAACAAACATATATTTGTACCTGTTATGGTGTCGCAGATTTACAGTCTAATGGAGATAAAACCAGTGCGGAAAGAGTAGAAACTCGACATCATGATGCGCCACGCTTCATTCTAGCTGATCAACCTGCGGGTAAGAATATTCAACCTGCACCTGTTTTTAATCATACAGATGATGAGCTTGCTATCATCGAAACTCTGGTCGGACGAGATGTGCCTTTTTCAACAGGTGGTTACAGTTCGCCTCGTAAAACCACTTATTAATTTTAAAAACTAAAGAAATTCTGAGTTTGTTAATTTAAAAACTCAGAATTTTCTGGTTGTTTCAGGCTGTTTTTTACATGGGTTGTATTTCTAACGGCCAATGAGTTTCTTCAACATCAAGTTTTGATTTTAAATTATACAATGCAGCCTGCAGAGCTTCTTCAATAACCGGATGATAAAAAGGCATGCGTAACATTTGATGGACAGTCATTTCCATTTCAATACACCAGCAAATAAGGTGTCCAAGATTTTCGCCTTTTACACATGCCATGGATGCACCTAATAATTTACCACTTTTTTTATCGGCATAGAGACGTATAAGTCCCCGGTTTTTACCCATAATTAAAGCGCGCCCTACGGGAGCCATTTTGATTTCACCAATGGCGGTACTGGTTTCATCAAGCTCTGAAATTTTTGCGCCAACTGTAACAATGTTTGGTTCACAAAAAGTAATGGCTAAAGGTGTCTTGTGCTTAAAAGAAACAGGATTCTCTTGCATGATATTGTAACCCGCTACGCGTCCTTCAAATCCGGCTTCATGTAGGATAGGTTTTTCAGCATTGCAATCTCCAGCAATGTAAATTGCGCTGTCTCCCAGTTGCATTGTGTGAGCATTAAAAACGGGGACGCCATTTTCCAAAAGCGCAAGGCCTGTTGACTCAAGTTTGAGTTTGTCTACATTCGGTCGACGCCCCATACTGGCAAATATTTTTTCAACTTCTACACTTTTTTCACCTGCGGTAACCTGTAAATTACCATTATCAAGTTGTGAAATTTCAGCTGCTTCGCCTAGCCACAATGGGAACTCCCTGCCAATTATTTCAATAGCAGACTTGTTTACTTCAGTATCATCAAGACCGCTTATAATATTCTGTTGATCAATGCCTGTCACATTAACTCCCAGGCGATGAAGCGACTGACCAATCTCAAGGCCGATTACACCTAACCCAATAACAGCAACTGATTTAGGCAGCTCTTCAAGTTCAAAAACTTCATCAGTTGTTAAAATTTTATCAGCAAATGTTTCCCATGATGAGGGAACGATCGGGCGTGAACCGGTAGCGATAATTATTCTTTTTGCTTTTATTTGATCACCGTCCTGAGTTTGCAGAGTATTAGCGTCAATGAAGTGTACATTTGATTCAATTAATTTATCTTCAGGTAGTAAATCAATTGAATTGGAAAGAGTTTGATCAACGAAGGTGTCGCGTAAGTCCTGTACATGCTCCATTGCATCTTCTTCATTAATACTCAGGTGCTCTTCTCCTTCTATTCCTTCGCGGTCAAAAATAGTTCGGCGATGAAAATCTTCTGCTACCTGAATCATAACCTTAGAAGGCATGCAGCCAACACGAGCACATGTTGTGCCCAGTTCTCCACCGTCAATTAAAACAAAGTTATCGGTAAATCGTTTGATTTGACTCATGCAATACAGGCCTGCACTGCCTGCACCAATAATTGCAACTTCAACTTCTTTCATGATGGTATTCCTGATAATGTGTTAAATAGTGTCAATTGATAAAAATTTAGTTTGAATAAATATTAGTGATTATATTCTGATTTTCATCACGAAGCATTTCACCATTGTAAATTTTGAAGTGGCCATGGTTCTTGTCTGTAAAATAAAGTTTTAAACTTTCAACAATAACGGGAAATGCGAGATCATCCCATGGGATTTTTTGCTCAGAATATAAGTCCGTTTCAAGGCTTTCAATGCCGGGTTTAGAGAAACCATCAACTAGAACTCCTCTGTACATGATATATACCTGAGAAATATGAGGAATACTGATAGTGCAAAAAAGCTGGCTATTTGAAATTTCAGCATTGGCTTCTTCAAGTGTTTCTCTTTTTGCTGCTTGAAGTGTTGTTTCCTGATTTTCCATAAAACCTGCCGGTAATGTCCACAGGCCGTGACGTGGTTCAATTGCTCGTTTACATAATAGAACTTTATCTTCGAATTCGGCAATACAGCCGGCAATAATGCGTGGATTTTGATAATGAACAAGATCACAAGAAGTGCAAACATACCGAGGGCGGTTATCACCTTGAGGAATTTTGTGTGTGACCTGTTCTCCGCAATGACTGCAAAATTTCATTCTTTAAATCCTTCAGGATATTGTCTTAGAGTAAGTGTATTGCCACGTTGACTGAATTCAAGATGTTTAAGAAAACTCATGCCGAGTAAAATTTCATCGCTTTTATAACCCGGGTTTATAGTGGCACGTACATTATGCAGACTGATTTCACCTAACGAGATTTTTTCAAGCCTGGTTAGGTGAACCTCGACTGGCCCGTTGGCAGTCTGATATGTAGCGGTTGGGCCTGGTTTTAAATTTAACTTACGCGCTATAGACGCAGGAATAGAAACATCTGTTGCGCCGGTATCCAGCATAAAAGTGACCGCTTGTTCGTTAATGCTGCCATTGGCAACATAGTGCCCCATGCGATTACGTTGTAGTACCAGCTCTTTTATATCGCCTGACAGGGATATTGTCTCAGCAGACTGGTTAGGGTTGTTTTGTTCATCAAGAATACCTGAAAAAAAGAAACCCAGAATGGCAAAAATGCCAAGCCACATCAGAGTAAACATGATTGCGCCTATTTTTTTCTGGTCTTCCTGAGGAGAATTAGTAGATTGTTGCATTTATATTTGTATTAAAAGAGGTATATGTAAAGTTAGGACAATACTATCTGAATATTGTTCTAAAATCAGTAAATGGATAAACCTGAGAATAGACGTGAGCAATACCGATATATAAGGCATGACAAGTTGTTTGTGCAAATTTTAGCTGCAAATGAGAAAGTCGATGTAAAGAGTGTCAATGTGCTCTGCCATACATGTGATGCATCAATTAATGGTTTGAAGGTCGAGCTTGATATAGAGTTAGATACTAATACACGGGTGGATCTGTGGGTGGAGTTTGAAGGGCTTGAGGGTAAGTTCTACTTGAGAGGGGAGGTTTGCTGGTGTTGTCAGTCAGAGAATGCTTCTAATCTATATCAAGTAGGTATTGAGTTAGAAAATGCTTATGCAACTGATTATGATACTTGGATCGAGTTATTAGATAGTTTTTCAAACTGATAATGCTAAAAATGCTTCACTAGAATGGAAATCGGAAATTCTGAAGCAATTCATAATATTGTAAATTAACCTGTGATATATTTTCATGCGCATTTAAGAGCGTTTTATAGTCACTGATTTCAGGGGGAAATGACTTGACTGAAAAAGAAGTAATGTCACAGGACAATGAGTTAGAGGAGCTAGTTCTGCGTGAAAGTATCGTTAGTGCAACTGGGCTAAATGAAGGCAGTCTGCAAATTGGCATTAAGGGTGATCCATCATTGCGAGAAACTTCATTAGAGCGTAAACGATACGAAAGTCCTGTTGATAAAGTAATTACGCCACTTATGGATAACCTCGAAGAATTGATGCTTAATCGCAGTTGTTACCGAATATTTATCGGCTTCAATAGTGGTGAAATTCGTACAAATTCTATATTTGATCCCTTACGCCAGGAAATACATGCGTCAGAGAAGCTTGCAGATAAAGCTTATCTTGACCGTCATTTTCCAAAAATCAGTTTCGAAGATAAGATTCAGGCGATGAGGGATATATATGGTGCGATTAAAAGCAGTAAATTATTTGAAACAGTGCCGGGTTACTGGAAGAGTATTTTTAATAAGCGGCACCAAACCTGGGACCCGATGACAAAGGATGAAATTCACACCATTATGTCATCCATTAAAACTATGCGTGATTTACCTGATTTCTATTTACGTAATATAACCATCTGTATTGTGCAGGATTTGGTGCGGATGCAGTTTAACTGTGATGGTACGCAAATAATTAGTGCTGAAAATTATCAGAAGTTTATAGAAGATAATATGCCGTAGATCAATTACCTTAGTAAAGGTGATGATTACGGCTTTTATGAATTAGTTTCTTATTTTAAAGTTGCACCACGTAATAAATCATCAAACGGTGAAGTTTGTATAGGGCCTATTTCAATTACAATTGTTTCATCCAGAGGAATATCATCTGACTCAAGATGCGGCATGAGTTCCTGAGAAATCTGCATAATTGTAATCATGCCCTGCTGATTGTTTGCATCTGTTTCAGCTTCGATATCTTTTTGTAAATCCTTAAGATAATCCTGTAGCATATTCAGTCGACTACTTAAATCCAGTTGTTGAAAAGCAGGTTTGAAACCGAGGTGTAATTCCCGTAATCCTGTTTCGCTATTATCATTAACTGCAATTGTAAATGGGCCTTGTATTTCCACTTTATCCACCAGGGTTTAATAAATTGTTAACGATTGATAGTAACAAAAATAGGCACGTTGAGAGATGTTTATTTACGGCTATTTTTGATTTGCTCATAAGCATTTTTAATTTCGCCAGTTTTTTGATTGGCCAGTTTTATCATTTCTTCAGGTAAGCCTTTTGCAACGAGTTTATCGGGGTGATGTTGGCTCATCAAACGTCGGTATGTTTTTTTCAGTGAACTGTCAGATATTTCACTGTCGACGCCGAGTACGGCATAAGCCTGACTTAAGCTGGTTTTGGGGCTTGTATGAGATGTCTGGTGAGAATATTGCTGTTGAGCACCAACCATATTAATCAATTGTTCTAGTTGAGCACCTGAAAATCCAATTTGCTGAGCTATATCTTGAAGAACCAGATGTTCGGCGTTATCGAGCTGGTCATCGGCGTAAGCGGTAGCGATTAGTATTTCCAGAAACATCTGTAGTAAGTTGGTGCGTCGATGGCATTCAACTTTAAATTGATGCAATATGTCTATAAGAGGAAAGTCATCTTGTTTACCCTGATTAAAAAGTTCAATTGCGGTTTTACGTTGAGTAGAATCAAGGTTCATCTGGGCCATAATGTTTTCGGCCATTTGAATTTCACTGCGTGATACTTTTCCGTCAGCTTTTGCCAGATAACCCATTACAGAAAAAGTGGCAGTAAAGAAGGCCAGCTGAACCCTTTCGGTATTGCCAGGTTCCAGATCAACCGCATTTAGGCCTTTGTCAAACTGATGACCGGCTGCCATGCCCATTAATGCACCTAATGGGCCACCAAGCATAAAGCCAAAACCGCCACCAATTAATTTTCCCCACCAGCTCATAATGTTTTCCAGTAAATTAGTTTTTCAAAGTTTGTTAAGTGTAGTAATGGACTACTTAAAATCTTCACCTAGTTGTGATCCAGTGCGTTTGACAGTTATAGCATTTAAAGACTCATCTTCTGGAAACATTCTTTTTAAATCTTCCATAGTGAGTGACTGGCCTTTTATGTCGTATTCAGCCCAGATTGCATCCCATACATTATCATCAAAATAAAAACCGATTGGTAAAATTGCTACGGGATTATTGTTAAAATCAATTATGACTTTGGGTTCGATTAGTTTTCCGGCCACTTTATTTCCACCACAATGTTAATACAGGTATGTAGGATATCATAAGCAGCCAGATTAACATGATCGTTAAAAAGGGTATGGCGGATTTAAATAAGGTTAGTATGTCCTTGCCAAAGCGTTGCGAGGCGATAAATAAATTGATACCGACGGGTGGAGTCATATAACCTATTTCCAGGTTGGCAAGAAAGAGTATTCCGAGGTGAACTGGATCAATGTTGTAACGTAAAGCCAGCGGCATAATGAGGGGGACGACGACAACAATGGCAGAAAAAATATCCATCATTGCGCCAATGGCTAATAGAAAAATATTCAATAATAATAAAAACTGAAGTTGGCTATCTATATGACTTTCTATCAGGGAGAGTAATTTTGTAGGTAACTGGGTATCAATTAAAAGGTTTGTAAGCCCCATTGCCATACCGAGTATAATTAAAATGCTACCGACAAGTTTGGCAGTATCTACCAGTATTTTAGGCAGGTCTGACTGCAGCTTAATTTCCTTATAAATAATGGTTTCAATAAACAAGGCATATATAGCGGTTACAGCCGCTGCTTCTGTCACGGTAACGAAGCCACCAAATATGCCGATAATAATTAAAATGGGTAAACCTATATCCCATTTGGTTTCATTCGCGGATGTGATTAATCGAATAATTGAAAACGGATGAGGGGGTTCATGCCATGCAAGGGCTGATTTGTAACTATAAATTGAGAGCATCAGTAATAATATTATTCCGGGAACAATACCGGCTAAAAATAGTTCATCAATGCTTGTGCCCGACACAATGCCATATAATAAAATAGCTAAACTGGGTGGGAACAATAACCCCAGTGACCCTGAAGACGTTAACAGGCCCAGAGAAAATTTTTCGGAATAATTAGACTGTATAAACAATGGATATAACAGGCCGCCAAGCGCAATAATGGTGACTCCTGAAGCGCCTGTAAATGCAGTAAAAAATGAGCAGGAAACGATGGCTGCCATGGCAAGACCACCGGGCATCCAGCCAAGCAAGGCGTTGAATAATTTTATTAAGCGTTTAGGCCCACCACCTGCTGCCATTACCATACCCGCAAAAGTAAATAACGGGATAGTCATCAAATTTGGCTGATTTGCTAGTCGATAAAGCTCAATAATTAAAATGGCAGGGTCGAGATCAGATTCCAGGCTGGCAAGTATTCCACCGGCTCCTAGTATAATAAACAGGGGCAGTCCAACCATTGCAAGAAATAACAGTATTAAAAGTAATAATGTCATTATTCTTTATCTTGCTTATTGAGTGTTAACGCTAACAATAAAAAATGTAAACTTAACGTAAAAAAACCAACAGGAATTATAAGGGCAAGATAAAGAGCGAGTTTTTCATTGTCGGGGGCGTATAGTTTCTCGTCTAACCAGAACTGTAATGCATAGCTGAAAAAAGCAGCGCAAATGATCGCGCTGATAAATAATAATGGAATTTTTAAAGCATCTTTAATAGAGGGTTTAAGTAAGCTGTTTATGCAGTCGATTTTTATATGTTGACTACTTTCAGAAGCAAGAGCCGCTCCCATAAATGTAATAAATAATACCAGGTGACGAGAAACTACATCTATATCTGAGAAACCAAAATCAAAAAAATTGCGCAATACAACCTGGGTTATAGCTAGAATTAATAATAATAATAAACTTGTACCAGCAATGAATTTTTCAATGTGAATAAGTTTTTGTCTAGCAGAATAAAAAATATTTGATAGATAACTCATTGCCTGTTAGTAGCTTCTCGTTAATTTTATGTCTAAGTTACTAATGTTTTTTTCCTCTAAAATCTTTTAATATTGTTTTCGCCTGGATGAAGTGTTTTTCAGGTATGTAACCTGATGCGGCTAATTCATTAGCGGCCTGGTTACGAATGTCTAACATTTGTTTTTTCTCATCATCCGTCCATTTCCACATGAACTCAATGCCGCTTTTCTTTAGTAAATCTATGCTTGTTTCGTTGTCACGGCGAGATATTACATTGATCTTTTCAGCTGTTTTTTCACCGCTCTCTTTAAGCAGGTTTTGCAAGTCTGCTGGTAATGAATTATAAAAACGGTGGCTAACTACAAGACCTCCAATGCCATTAGTGAGGGGCACATGTGTGGCATATTTTAATTTTGTATGCCATTGCATGGCGAGTGCGCCAAACGGAGAATTGTAAACGGTATCTATACTGCCGTGAGTGGCAGATAACTGAGTGTAAACATCCATAATTGAAAGTGGCACGGGTGAAATCCCCGCAGCTTTAGAGAATGCTTCTCCCATCGGGTCGCCTTGCCATAACCATATGTGACGTGTTTTTAATTCCTCCAACGAGTTTATCGGTTGTTTTGAGAAAAAATGCAGGAACCCAACTTCAGGCCAGCCAAGTAATTCAAAGCCTTTTTCTCTAAAACCCTGTTCAATATCAGGCATGATTTTTTTTCGAACATAGTCTGATTCGTCCGTGTTCTGAAAAAGAAAAGGCATTTCAAGTACCCGTGCAGGTGAATAAATTCGGCCTATGCCATAACCAGTAAAGAAAGCTCCCTGAAGTTGACGGCTACGAATTTTTCGTAAAACATCGGGTTCATCTCCCATTACACCGCCGGGATATATTTTAATTTTTAATCGCCCATTGCTTTTGCTTTCAAGATCTTTTGACCAGCCTTCGATGGTCTTCATCCATGCTGTGTCAGCGGGTATTAGAGATGCAAATTTCAAGGTGTAGGTTTTTTCGGCATATGCTGCAGGTGTTAGTAATAAACTAAGAATAAAAATTTTGTAAAGTAGCGGTGTTTTTAAAATGGACTCGATATTTAAAACCATTTGGATTCCTTTTCGAGTAATCTTTTAGCCTTGCGTTTTGCAATGTTATTAATTAATAAAATGTCTGGGTTTGAAGGGGTTGGGTTATTTAAAATATTATTAAGTCGTTCATGAAAAGACGCCTGATCAAATTTTTGACGATCCAGGTATTCAGCCTGTAATAGATCAACTATTAATAGCTGGTTATTGTTGATTCTTCGGGCTTTATCAAAATGCGATCTGGATAATTCGAAATTACCCCCAAGCATTGGGGATCTGCTTCCGTTGTAAACAGCAAAAAAGATATGTGGCCCAGCCATATAAAAAGTTTCATCAATATCAAAAACACGTTGCATTAACATGATGGTTTTGGGCAAATCGGCAATAGCTTCTGTTTTATCTCGATTGAGATTTATCCATTTAGCCCAGTTAGATGCGGCCCAGAATAGAGGGGCCAGCTCATCTTCATCAAGTAATGTGAGTTTTTTTTGCAAGGTATCCAGTTCACCGGATAAGATTTTCTGAGTTAAGCCGCTTTTCTCTAAATTAAAGAGCGCGTGATTTAATCCACGTTGATAAAAGTTTGCAGCGCGTTGAGGGTTTTCATCTTCAACAAAACCATACGCATATCCGTAGTAAGCCTGAGCTGCATAATTGCGTAAATTTTCATTGTCGGGGGCATTGATTATCATGCCTTCCATAAGCTCGATATTGGCGGGTATAGCGGCTTCTGCAAGCAGTAGATCGGGCTCACGGTTTAAAGCAATTATGCCGCCTTCAATCATTGGCATAGATGCTTTAACGGTAAGCTCCGCCATAGAACATGCGCCAAGTTGAAGTGATATCCATATGAAACTGAAAAATCTGAGTGTTTTATTCATCTTGATATTATTTTATTCAAGTTGTTATGGAGCTTAACACAGTGTTTTTACAGGTATAAATTATTTTTACCCGCAAAGGATAACGTCAAGTCTCATTGGTTGATCGTAATGAAGGGCGTGTATTGAATATAGCGGCTAAGTTGTGACAGGTTGGCGCCAGTTTATGAGTATATTTTTAAATCGGCCGTCCATGACTTTAATTGCAGTGAGAGGTTTGCCATTCCACAATCGTGGAAATGCACTTCGATGAGTAGGAAAGACTAAACCGTCAATTGTTTTGTGATCACCGCAAATATGGCTGCCAATAGATAGAGGGCTAATGATATCGGCAGTGTAATCCTGCCTTTTTAAAAGGCCCTTCTGGTCAAAATAAAAGACCTGTTGTCTACAATGTGTTGGTATATGTCTGGGATAACGCACATTTAATGTACTGAGCACGCTGCCGTCTCCCTGCAAAAAGTCCTCACCCTGATGGCACTCAAAACCCTTATTTTGAAAGATAAATGGGCTGCAGCTGTAATTCCATAATGCGTAACCAAGAAAGTAAATCAGGTCGAGGTGGTCCCAGTGCAGGCGAGCTTTGTTTTTTAATTCATCATTATTGCTGTAGTTTCGTTCGCAGTAAATTTTGTCCTGAGCGTTAAAGATATAAACATCATAGCCATCAAAAATACCCGTCTGACCCTCTTCGGGAAAGTTGTGAATACTCACATAGGGTTTGTCGGTGAAAACATTGACGGTGATATTAGATAACCAGGGAGACTTAAATTTTGTGAGCAGAATGGGGCCAAATATATCTAGCTGCATTTGAATCGATTCAACCATCTGCCAGCGCTCAATACCACCATGAGCATTGCATATACGGTTGATTAGGTCATTGGTTATCATCATTGTCTCCCTGATGGTATTCAGGTTTTCATAGGCCTGATCTGGATTGTTAATAGAGTGTAGTGGTTAACAATTCACACATGTGGACACTGCCCACATGTTCAATTTAATGATAGTATTGTTACTTGTCAATTATATTTTGGTCGTAGATTGTGGAGCAGGCGAGTTATCACCACGGAGATTTAAGAAACTCACTGGTTAGCACGGGTATTGAATTGCTCAATCAGAAGGGTGTAGCAGGAATTAGTTTACGCGAAATTGCGCGAACGATAGGCGTTGGTCATAATGCGCCTTATCGACATTTTCGAAACAAGCAGCAGTTATTAGAGGCCATGGCAGAAGACGGATTTCGTCGACTAAAAGCCCGTAATACTCGGTTGGAGCTTGAGTTTGCTAATGACCCGGAAGGCCAGATATTTGAAAGTGCGATGCATGTTATTAGCATGGCAGCTGATCAGCCCAATCTGTTTCAATTGATGTTTGGCGGACATATTCAACCACAGGATTGTGGTGGTGAATTAAAGCTGGCAGCAGATGAGGCGATGCAGAGTCTGGTGGGTATTATTCGTAACGGCCAGCGATTAGGGGTTTTTATTCAGGGAGATTCCCTGACTTTGGCATTAAGTACGATGTCTATGATTCAGGGGCTGGCAATAATGATCTCATCAGGTAAGCTGAAGGTTCAGTTTCAATCTCAGGCGAAAGCAGCGTCATGGGCGGGGCGTCAGACTTTATTGCGGGGCATGGTATTGCAGTTGTTTGATGTGTTTTTATCAGGTTTAAAAAACGATAGCCAGAATGGGCTAAAAGAATAAATTAGAAATATAAAATGTTTAAAAAAATTATCGCTTTCATTGCCATACCGACATGCTTAATATTGGTCTCATATTTATACGGTGTTTATCAAAACAACCGTGATATCGCTTTTCCGCAAGAAAAACAGATGCAGCAGCAGCTGGAAAAATCGATTGAATGGCTGGTTAAGAACGAAGTTCAGATCTTATCTGATACCAACCCGATGCTGTGGTGGATGTTATTTGAGACGCATAAAATTTCACATGATGAGCGAATAGCTAAATTATTAGAAAAATATCATCAAAGAAACCGACAAATTCAACATAGTGTATGGGCTCCTTTATTTGACGGGTTACAGCACCAGCACTTAAGTGCTTATGCTGTTCAGGGGTTGCCATATTATAATCAGCATTTTATTTATGCTTTAAATTGTGCGTCAGGTATTGAAAGAGAGATACCTGTTGTAGCTCAACAAAATACAGCGGCTTTTTGTCACCAGGCAGATTACTTCTATCGCCCGGCGTGTATTACTCATCAACTGATGGGGATAAACTTTATATTTAAAAAGCAATGTGGATTTCTTGAGAATATTGATGAAGTAAGCCAGTCGCTTCAGCAAGATATTGTTAAGCAGTTGGTCTGGGATATACGTGTTGTTGATGTTTATTTGCAGCGTGTCTTAATGTTGCTGATAACGGGAGCACAGGCCAGTGTGGAACCTGTCTGGATACAGCAGGTATTGGATCATCAGCTGGACGATGGGGGCTGGGGTAATTTCGTATCGCTGCTAGGCTCTGAAACCGGAAAGTCTTTAGGTTTTAGCCCAAGAGGACTCTCTTTAGGGCGTGAAAAAAGCGATTTTCATGCAACAGCTCAGGGTATGTATATTTTGAGTTTTTTATTAAATAACAATTCCTAGTTATTTTTATATAAGTGTATCTTGTTGTTTTATATTGATTTTAACTAAAAATAAGTTGTAGAGGCATTTACTGTTTCGGGCTCTTTTTTCAGCAGATTAGAGTCTGCAATCGCACACATATAATACCTGACTAATATACTATGGTATAATCTCGGTTTTTTACATCGCAGATACTTATCGTGGTTACACCTCAACTACTGTCTATTGTCGAAATTGGCGGATATCCCGATTTTAGCTCCCTCTATAAGCAAAAAGGTTATGCAGTGGAGAAAACGGATAGTATGCGTAAAGCGACTAAATTACTGAAGAAGATGGCCCCGGCAATTGTGGTTGCTGAATTTAATTTTCAGTCAGATTTTCGTGACCGTACTAGCAGCCTGGAAACATTGATGGCAACAGTACAGCGTATACCTGACTGTAAGGTCATTGTCTTTTACGAGAAAGAGCAGCGGCCTCAGTTGGAACGTCTATTGGCAGTCTTTGATATTTATTCAACGCTAGCGTTTCCAATTGAAGAATCAGCTATAAGTGATGTGCTAGATCAGAGTCAGGAGCAGCTTGCATGAGTGTAGAAATACTGTTTTCAAAAATGCCCGGTCGACGAGAGCGATTATTGAAACGCCAGTTTAATAATCCATTATTTGGCGAAATGAATATAGAACCATTTGATATTCAGGACGCGCGTCGGGAAGACTCGGTAGACGTTGAGGTGTTTATTGATGAGTTTCGTAATCTTGTGCAACAGGTTACAGAATTAAAACCCAACGCAGATGTTGAATTAGTACTTAAGTTAAAAGAGTCGTTAGATAAAACTTACGAGATGAGTGCCGGTTTGGCTGGTGATCAGGCGGACATTCGTGAAATGATCAAGCGCCTGTTAAGTATGATGATGCAAAGCATGTGGAAAGCTGTAGCCAATGATGCCACTGGAATTTCCAAACTTGAAATGGAAGAGCAGGCCAGGCAGGCGCATTTTACTCTGCTAGAGCATCCTTTTATTGCAGATTTGCTCGCCCCGGATAGCATTATTGATGAGGCTTTAATGGTGCCATGTTTATTGAGTGAGGCGGCTGATACAGTGATTCTCGCGGTGCAATTATTTGATCCGCAGCAGCAACTGCTGGTTTACCAGCAGGGTGTTGAACTCTTAAAAGGGTTAGATGAGACGAATGAGAGAGTGCAGAGTGCCCAGCAGCGCCTGCAGGATATAGCGAATTTAATGGAAGCGACAAATCAGCAACCAGGATAAATATTAGCCTGTTGTGAGATGGCTTAGAAAGGGCCGGTTAAAGGGCCAATTAAGGGCCAATTAAGGGCTAGTAATATAGTAATTTAACCCCATATTGAACATCAGTTGTAATTTATAGAGTACAGACATATGAAAGATTCAGGACTAAGACCAGAAACCGGTATATTAGAATCATCTACAGATGAAGAAGCACGTGCTTATCTGGAAGAGCAATTAAGAAACCATCAGTTTGAGCTAACCCAGTTACCTAGAGATGCGGACCCTCTCGCAGTGGCAAAGGTTAAGATGGATATTGCGAATACGCAACTGGGTCTTGAGCAGAATGAAAATGCCTGGAATGAATCAAGAGCGGCGTTTGATGTGTTTGTTGAAGCAGAAGACTGGGCCAGTGCAATCGAAGCCTGTGACATTATGTACCAAACAGAGCAGCCTGCATCTATTCTGGCATTAGTTCATGGAGTCTGGTTATCCGTAACTTACCCGGTAGATCCGGAATACACAATTGGTATGATGAGTAATATCATTGATGAAACACCAAACAATTCTGACGGTGCAGCTATCGCTGCTGCAACAGCGCATTACATTGTTGGAATAAGAGCAAGTGATGAGAAACATGATAGTTTATCTTTCTTAACTAAAAATATGATCACTAAAGTTGCACAACGTCATTCAGATGTGAAGAGCCAGGATAAGCTGGATTTCTGGATGGAAAAAATGAATCTGAATGACCCGGAAAAGTTTTTACCTATGATGGGTACGGTGATTGATGCGATTGCTAATGGTCAATGGTGGTTTGATCGTGATGCATTGCGTGACAGATTGCCGGTGAATTAAAATTAAGTCGTAAGTCGTAAGTCAGAAGAAAGAGTCATACCAGCCTTCAACTGACTTGCGACTCATTATTAGTCTGAAAGTCGTCGTAGTTCTGTATCGGCCCACCTTAAACGATCACTTAACTCTTTCCCCAGTCTTGAAACTAATTTGATTGCAGCTTGTGGGTTCTGTGTTTTTAATTTTTCAAAGCCTGTTTCATCAAGCATTAATAATTCAGTGTCTTTAATCGCTTTTGCGTCTGCAGTTCTCGGGCCGGGTTTTAGAAAAACAATTTCCCCGAAAAAAGCACCGGGTCCAAATTTGGCGAGTCGTTTATATAAACTTTTGTCATAGGGTAAAAGAATATCTATTTCCCCTTCAAGCACTACAAATAATTCTGTTGCTATATCATTTGCCTTAAAGAGTATTTCACCTGATTTCAGAGTGATTGACTTCATGTTTGACTGTAGAGTATTTAGCGTTTCATCATCAAAACCATGACAAAGCTGGCTGTCTTTTAGTTCTATTTTTGTAGAGGTTTTTAATTCTGTTCCCAATGACTCAAGTAGTTTGTTCTCAGCGTATTCAATGGCTTCGTCTGCATCAATGAAAGTGCGTACTGGGTAATTTCCACTATGATGCGGGCTTATCTGGCGTAATGTTTTTGCAACTTTTTTATTAAGTCCTTTGCCTTTTCTGACATTGGTGAAAATAAGTTCTCCTTTAATTTTATGTAATCTATCAGCCATTTGTTGTAACATTTTTACAGCGGTTAAATCTACCTGTTGAACTCGTGCCATATCAAGAATAATTTGTACGGGCTGATGTAGGTCAGAATTAAACTCTTCAAAAAGCTTATCAACTGTACCAAAAAATAAATTGCCTTTTAATTCATAAATTAAAATATTATCCGCATGCTCTTTTAATAAGTTTCGATGTTCTTCATTGCGTCGGCGTAATGAAGGGTGTTGTGCAATAGTAGAGCGGCGATGTACTACAGGTGAAAGAATTTGTGCGCGGACGAACTGAAAGGTGGCTAAGATCAGACCAATGCCAACGGCAATCATTAAGTCATAAGTAACCGTTACACCGGTGACAAGAATGGCGGTCATTGCATCCATTCGATTGCGAGGGTTTTTAAACCACAATAAAATATCTCTTTCCAGCATGCCTATAATCGCAACATGCAAGATTATGCCCGCAAGAACACTAATAGGTAATAATGCGGCGACGGGGCCGAGCACAATAATAATTAATACAAAAGTTAATGCGCTAAAAAATGCTGTCCAGTGACGTCCACCAGACTTTATTGCAACAATGCTTGCACCGGTGGTGCCGGCACCCGCGACACCTCCAAATAGAGCGGCGAGCATTTGTCCGATTCCCTGTCCGGTTAGTTCGCGCTTTGCGTTGTGCCTGTCGGTTGTGGCGACATCAGTAACAACCGAGGTTAGTAAACTGTCCAGTGAAGATAAAACAGCGAGTGCAAAGCTAATAGGTAATATCAGTAACCACGGAATATGATCTAGAGTTGAAAGATTGATTAGCTGGATGCTAGAAATATCCGGTAGACGACCGACAACCCATTCAGCTGGATAACTGGAAGAATTAAATTTATTTAAAAAGTGAAAAACCAGCGTACCGGTTATGAGTCCAGAAACCGTCCCTGGTATAACAGGTAATATTTTCGGTAGTAAGGATATTGCCAGAAAAGTGAATAAGGCTGTAACCCAGGGAATCCATAATGCTTCTTGAAGAATGTTATTAAGTGCCTGGGGATTCAGAGTTAATAAATCCAGCATTATCACTTGTGAATTAATCATCAAAAGCGCCGAACCCGTCATAAAACCAGCAACGACAGGGTAAGGGATAAACTTAATTAACCTGCCACCATTTGACAGGCCAATTAAGATTTGAATCAAACCGCTTAAAAACAACATTATTGAGATATTTAGAAATAATGCGGAGTCGGTGAATCCCCGTGAATGAAGACTGGCTAAAGCCCCTGCTACTAGTACCATTGTGGGGCCGGTTGGTGAGCTGACCATACCGGTTGTACCACGGCTCAGACCTGAAAAAAAACACAGGGCGATTGCCGTAATAAGACCCGCCATCGCGCCAGTTGCAGGGTTTTGACTATAGGGCGCCCAAAGAGCTATACCGAAGGCTGTGGCCTGAGGTAGCATCACCGCAGAAGCAGAAAATCCGCCCCAGACATCCCCTTTTGTGGGGTGTTTATACAAGAATGGTGTCCTTTTATTGTAAGGTCACTAACAAGTATAGTCGTTAGATGTGAGGGCTTTTCTAGTCTTCATCTTTAGATGATTTTAAACCGTGCATCTTGATTACGTTGGTTTTTGGTGTTTCCCCTTTGTACATAGGGCGGTGAAGACTAGGTTTACCTAATTGTTCAGAGATTTCTCTTTCTCGAGCAGCAATTAAGGTAAAACCCTGACGCACATCTTCTATAGTGGCGTCACTTAAAGGGTGTTTCATACCCGGGTCGGGGGTGATCTCGCGAACGATACTAGAAATTACTTTACGTAAAGCAATCAGTACATCTAGTTCTTTTTTTAAATCTATTTCCATAAAATTCTCTGTTATTAATGAAGCACAGGCACACCGTGCTGTCAGTGCGTGATAGTGAAAATTCATTGTGTAACACACGACGAGTATGGTGAAATTATAACCTTTTAAGCAATATATTTTACCCCTTATATTAGTATTTGATATAATACCTGACGGAATTACTAAGTTATTGTGAGTATATATGCCTTATTACGTTTATAAAGTTGAGACAGCTGAGCTAGCTATGTTAAAGCAGCTTGATTTGATTAAAACCTTCGAAAAATTTAAAGAAGCAAAGAATTATGCCCGTGATATGCGAGCGGAGCAGGCAGAAAGCGATGTAGCTGAAATTAAAGTCATGTTTGCTGATAATCAGCTGGCAGCAGAAGAAATTCTGATGGAGAAAAGAGAAAAACAGATTGTTATGGAACATGAGAAGTAGGTTTCGGCATTTAGCAGGTTTAGCCAATGGATGAAGAAAACTACAGGCAGATTTATGATCAAATAAATGGCGCTCCCTGTGTGTTTGAAAAAGGAATACTATCGTTAAAGTGTCAGTGCGCTTATCAGCATATGTTTCGCCTGGCGGACAGGCACGGTGTTGGTTGTACTGATACGGTTATGCAATTGAATTGTAAGGCATTTTTAGATCATCTGCGGAAGCAGACACGGTTTATTTTCAAAATAGATATTGATGGCCCGTTACCCCATAACAAGGAAATTAAAGTTCAGAACGGGGGGATGTTAGGGGTGCAAAAGTTACTGCTTGATGACAGTGCGGCTGAAAATGTTGAAGATGTCGCAGGTTTAATGATGAAAGCAATTGAGGTATACGGTGGAGTCGAAGAACTTCCATATAACCTGATTATGCCTAGTGTGACGAATTTTAAAACTCGACCTAAACGTCAACCCAGAAAAAAATAACTCATAGGTACTCTTAGATCTAAAAACGGGTATCTGCAGAAAATAGAAAACCTTGAAGTACTCCCCTGTTAATACGCATGCTTTCTTTGCTCTCGCCTAATTCGTCGTTGGTATATTCGTTAGATATAAATTAATCTTTTGTTTGCCAGTTTATGTGTAAATTAGTCTCAGGTTTGCTATTCAAAGCGAAACCGTCACTTCCGTAAAAGACATGTAAGTCATTGAAATTAATATAAAAGCCTGGATTTTGAGTGAGCGAGTTCTCACTGGGTAACCTAATGAAGGTTTTTTGCAGATTAATTATGCTATTAAGTATCTAATAATAGGCTCAAGCGTTTATCATTTTGGTATAGTTAGTTTACAGGTTAAAAAGCGTAAAATTGCGCCATAAACAGTAAGAAGTAAACATAGTCATTAAATAATGAGGTAATTCATGCGTCGAGCAAGAACAGTTGAAGAATATGTGGCATGGATGAAAGATGCGTTATATGAGGTAGAAGATATGCGTGCATCTATTGAATATGATGAAGAAGGAATGGGCGCCACAAAACCTTTTATAGAAGAAATTGAATCTAGTCTTAAAGAAGTGTTCAAACTGATGGAGTCAGGGGATTATTGCTGGAATACCGGTGATTTGCGTTATACGTCGGTTATACGTGATCTGGATGAGAGTGTTATCCCTTTTCGTCAGTTATTAATTCGTATTAATGAGACCCATACTAAAGGTCTTGAGACGGATGAAGAGCAGGATTAGATATGTCTGATAAAAAAGAAGGATCTGTAATAGATAACCCGTGGAAAACCCTGAGTACGCAACCAGTGTATAACAATGCATGGATAAAGGTTGAAGAGCATCAGGTTGTCAATCCGGGAGGGACAAATGGAATTTACGGTAAAGTTAGTTTCAAAAATCAGGCGGTTGGGGTTATACCTGTTGATGATCAGGGCAATACCTGGCTGGTAGGTCAATATCGATACACCTTAAATCAGTGGTCATGGGAAATTCCCATGGGTGGCTCGCCTAAAAAAGAAGATAAAATTAAAACGGCCGAGCGAGAGCTGGAAGAAGAGACCGGGTTAAAAACAGCAAATATCATCGAATTGTTACACTTGCACCCTTCAAACTCTATTACAGATGAACAGGGTTATGTTTTTCTAGCGACAGAACTAAGTGAGGGTGTGCAGCAGCTGGAAGATACAGAAAAAGATATTCAGGTAAAAAAAATGCCGTTTGATGAAGCGGTTAATATGGTACAAAGCGGAGAAATAACCGATGCGATTAGCGTAGCAGGGATACTGTATTTAGCACTGAACTGGAATCAGTACATTAAGGATTAATTGACAAAATGCTTTTAAAAGCCAGTACATTGCTTGGGCGATTACAACTGTTTAGAAATGTTGAAGTAGATAGTTTGAGTGAATGTATATCGCGTTGCACATTTCGTGAAATGAAGAAAGGTGAGTTACTGCTTTCACCGGAAGAAGAAAATACTAATGTTTATTTAATGATTTCAGGTCGTATGGTGGTATATCTCGACCTGGATGAAGCCACGCCGTTAACTCTGGTAGAGCCGGGTGATTGTGAGGGTGAAATGTCGATCATTGAAGGTAAAAATCCTTCCGCTTATGTCATTACATCTGAACCGTCGCAGATTATGGAAATTCCCCAGGAAGTGCTTTGGGAGATGATTAATACCTCACACCAGGTGACAAGAAATATGCTGCACATTATGTCATTACGTGTGCGTTTTAGTAATGTGGTAATAGTCGATTCTCTGGGCACTCAAAAAGAATGTATGCGTCATGCAACTATTGATGTGCTGACTGGATTACATAATCGTCGTTGGATGGACAGTATGTTTGAGCAGGAGTTTATTCACGCAAAACGAGAGTCATTGTCATTGTCTTTGATGATGTTAGATATTGATCATTTCAAAACTTATAATGATGAGTACGGTCATATAAATGGAGATCGAGTGTTATCAAGCGTGGCTGATGCATTACGAGGAGGTTTGAGACCGAATGATATGATCGCGCGTTTTGGAGGTGAAGAATTTGCCATCATGTTACCTGAAACTAATTTGCAAACGGCGATTGGTCTGGCAAATGGTTTAAGAAAAAGAGTTGAAAAGGCAAAAGTTAAAAATGATAGTGGAGAGGTATTACCCCAGGTCACTATTTCAATCGGTATTTCAGCGATTGGTGAAACTGACATGAAAAATGAAGATTCATTAATTGGATTAATAGCCGCTTCAGATGAGGCGTTATACCGAGCTAAAAAAGACGGACGTAACTGTGTCAGCGAATGACTTTGTTGCGACTGCAGTAGCAACACTTATTATTAAAAATGAACATATATTACTCGGTCGACGCTTTGAAGATGGTCAATTCACAAGCTGGCAGTGCCCGGGCGGTTACTTGCAAAGAGGGGAGACGATAGAACAGTCTGCCAGACGATTGTGTTTGCAGAAAGCGGGTTTAGACATTCAATGTCTACGTAGCGGCCCTTATAGTAATAATGTCTTTTCAAATTCCCATCATACGGTAACGCTTTATATTGTTGCTGAAGAGTATCAGATAAAAAATCGCGCCTTATATAAAGATGAAAAAGCACAATGGGGCTGGTTTGCTTTAGAGGCACTGCCTCAACCCTTATTTTTACCATTATTGAACGTATTAACATATCCGATTTAAAGTGCCGATTAAATGCTCGTACCAGTAGTAATGCCATGACTTGATCAACGGTGGTATAACTTACAATAATTAGTACAATGAGCTATAACTAGAATATAAAATTATAAAACTTTAGCGTCAGGAATATGAGCGACAAAATCAAAGCTTCAATGCGTGACCTATGGGAAAACTCCATGCTAGATGCAGGCAGTGCTGCATGGTTGGAAGGTCTCTACGAAAGTTACCTGTTAAATCCTAATAATGTTGAAAGTAACTGGCGAGAGTTTTTTGCAACCTTGCCGAGAGTTAATGGCACGCTCAAAGACACTATTCATTCTGATGTAAGAGAACAATTCCGTCATATAACCGAAAAACGTTGTGGTACTTTATTGCCACCGGAAAAATCGGCCTCCACTGTAGTGCTAGAGCACGAACGTAAACAGGTTAAGGTTTTACAGTTAATTAATGCTTATCGTTTTCGTGGGCATCAAAAAGCAGATGTTGATCCACTGGGAAGAACGCATACCAATGAGGTTGAAGATCTGTCATTAGCGAGTTATGGCCTGGGCGATGCAGATTTACAGACTGTTTTCGCTACCGGTTCATTGTACGGTCCTGAAGAAGCCACACTGCAAGAAATATACGATATTGTCAGTGAAGCTTATTGCGGTTCTATCGGTGCGGAATATATGCATATCACTGAAACGGGTGAGAAGCGATGGTTACAACAAAGGTTAGAAACGGTACGTGGCAAGGCAGATCTTACGTTAGCTGAAAAACAGAAGATACTCGGACGATTAACATCGGCTGAAGGCCTTGAAAAGTATCTGCACACAAAATATGTAGGGCAAAAACGCTTCTCTCTTGAAGGGGGGGAAACACTTATTCCTCTTATTCATGAGGTTGTTCAACGTTCAGCGAGTCATGGACTGAAAGAAATTGTAATTGGAATGGCGCATCGAGGACGTTTGAATGTGCTGGTAAATGTAATGGGGAAAACACCCGCTGAATTATTTAGTGAGTTTGAGGGTACTAAATCTCATGGCGATTATATGGGGGATGTTAAATACCATCTAGGTTTCTCCTCAGATATGCAAACAGAAAAAGGTGATATACATTTAGCACTGGCTTTTAATCCATCACATCTTGAAATTGTTGCACCAGTAGTCGAGGGTTCTGTACGCGCTAGACAAGAGCATCGAAATGATGCTGAGGGTGTCGAGGTTTTACCTATACAAATTCATGGAGATGCTGCATTTGCTGGACAGGGTGTAGTAATGGAAACATTGCAGATGTCACAATCGAGAGGTTACTCAACAAAAGGCAGCTTACATATTGTTGTGAATAATCAAATTGGTTTTACTACCAGTAATATCGAAGATAGTCGATCAACACATTATTGTACTGATGTAGCAAAAATGGTTGATGCGCCAATTTTTCATGTAAATTCAGATGATCCGGAGGCGGTTATTCTGGTTACGCAGATTGCACTTGATTATCGAATGGCTTTTAAAAAAGATGTGGTAATAGACTTGATTTGTTATCGACGACATGGGCATAACGAAGCAGATGAACCAGCTGCTACCCAACCCATGATGTATAAAAAAATAGCAAAGCTGCTAAGTACCAGAGCTATTTATGCAGAGAGATTGTCTAGAGAGGAAAATATTTCTGTAAATAATTCTAATAAGATGATGGAAAAGTATCGTGATGAGCTGGACTCAGGTAAGTGTGTTGTGCCCGGTATTATAAAAAATGACAATATTGCATACGCTTTTCATATCAACTGGCACCCTTATGAAAACACTGACCAGAGAGAGGTTGCAGAGACGGCCATAAATATGGAGGGGTTACGATTATTATGTGAGCAACTTGAAAAACGACCAGCTGGTTTTGAGTTACAGCCTAGAGTTGAAAAAATTATGCAGGACAGGCATAAGATGGCGGCAGGTGCACTGGAAATTGACTGGGGATTTGCAGAAACATTAGCCTATGCGAGTTTGGTTACCGAAGGGCACGCGGTACGGTTGTCAGGGCAGGATTCCGGTAGAGGAACATTTTTTCACCGGCATGCAGTTTGGCATAATCAAATTGATGGTAGCTCGTATGTGCCATTACGAAACATGTCTGAAGATCAGGCCAATTTTCTTGTTATCGATTCATTACTATCAGAAGCGGCAGTACTGGCATTTGAATATGGTTACGCAACAGCTGAGCCAGAAACATTAGTTATATGGGAGGCCCAGTTTGGTGATTTTGCAAATGGTGCGCAAGTTGTTATTGATCAGTTTATTGTGGCCGGAGAACAAAAATGGAGCCGACTGTGTGGGTTGACCATGTTATTACCCCATGGTTATGAAGGGCAGGGTGCAGAGCACTCGTCTGCAAGACTTGAACGTTATCTGCAGTTATGTGCACAAAATAACATTCAAGTATGTGTGCCGAGTACACCTGCACAAATGTTTCATATGATAAGGCGTCAAATGGTCAGAAAATATAGAAAACCATTGATTGTTATGACACCTAAAAGTCTGCTTCGTCATAAACTGGCAGTGAATACACTTGATGATATTTGTCAGGGAAGTTTTGAAAATGTAATAGATGAAGTTGATGGCGTTCACGCAGATAAAGTAAAAAGAATCATAATGTGTAGTGGTAAAGTTTATTACGATCTGTTAATTCAAAGACGAGAGTCAAAATTGACACACGTTGTCATTATTAGAATAGAAGAGCTTTATCCATTTCCCGCTGATAGTCTTAATATTGTGCTGGATAAATATGAAAATGCTGAGCAATTAATCTGGTGCCAGGAAGAGCCCAAAAATCAGGGTGCATGGGATTACTTTGAGCCCAGGTTTGCAGCAAAATTAGATCATCCATGTATGGTTGAATATGTGGGTAGAGAACCATCGGCTGCCCCGGCGGTAGGCTCGGCAAAAGTACATGCGCAGCAGCAGAAAAAACTGGTAAGAGATGCATTGGGTTTATTACAAGAGTAAGAAGTAAATTAATTTAACTAAAGAACCACATATAAAATTTTATAGTGATGGGTTGTTAGTATAAAAATTAAGCGAATAGTTAAAGCATAAGAATTTTAGTTGTCGAAATAACAGGACAAAATAATGTCGATTAAAGTAAAAGTACCGGGCTTACCAGAATCAGTTTCTGATGCCACTATTCTTAGTTGGAGAAAGCAGCCGGGTGATGAGGTAAAGCGTGATGAATCTCTGGTTGATCTTGAAACTGATAAAGTGGTTCTTGAAGTGCCGGCTCCAGCAGATGGTATTATTAGGCAAATTCACCAGGCAGAAGGCGATGTTGTAACAGCTGATCAATTGTTAGCAACTATAGAAGAGAAAGAGCCAGGTAAACAAATTGAAGTTGAAAAAACAGATGATGTAATTATCACGCCTTCAGCACAAAAAATGATTGCTGAAAATAAACTTAACCCTGATGACATTACAGGTAGTGGAAAGGGCGGGCGTGTTTTAAAAGAAGATGTTCTGGACTTTATGCAAAATCCGAAACTGGAAGACAACAGGGAAACAGTAGCGCCACCAGTTAAATTCGAATTAATCGAAGAAGTTAGTGAAAAAAGCTATTCGGAGAATGATCAGCTGGATAGAATCGAAAAACGAGTGCCGATGACACGATTGCGTTCAAGAATTGCAGAGCGGTTACTGGATGCACAGCATAATTCAGCAATTTTGACGACATTTAATGAAGTTAATATGCAGCCTGTAATGGATTTACGTAACAGGTATAAAGACTTATTTGCTAAAAAATACGATGTTAAATTAGGCTTCATGTCGTTTTTTGTAAAGGCAAGTATTGAGGCATTAAAAAGATTTCCCGCTGTTAATGCATCAATTGATGGTGGAGATATTGTATACCATGGCTTCTTCGATATTGGTGTTGCTGTTGCCTCGCCTAGAGGTCTGGTAGTTCCTGTATTGCGTAATGCTGATCAAATGAGCCTGGCTGAAATTGAAAAAGGTATTGCTGTATTGGTAGATAAAGCCAGGAATAATCAATTGAGTATTGATGATATGACAGGAGGTACTTTTTCTCTCACTAACGGAGGAGTGTTTGGTTCCATGCTGTCTACTCCAATTATAAATCCACCACAAAGTGGCATTTTAGGTATGCATAAAATTCAGCAAAGAGCGATGGTTGACAACGGTGAAATTGTTGCGCAACCAGTTATGTATCTGGCATTGTCTTATGATCATCGGATAATCGATGGAGCAGAGGCGGTGCAGTTTTTGGTGACCATAAAAGACGTGCTCGAAGATCCTGCACGCATTCTGGTGGGTGTTTAATATGTCTACGGATTTCGATGTTGTTGTGATTGGAGCAGGTCCCGCTGGTTATGTTGCGGCAATACGCTGTGCGCAGTTAGGTTTTAAAGTTGCCTGTATTGATAACTGGCTAGACGAGCAGGGTGCAGTTTCATTAGGGGGGACTTGCTTGAATGTTGGCTGTATACCGTCTAAAGCATTATTGCAGTCATCAGAGTTATTTGAACAGGCAAATAATAATTATAGTCAGCATGGTATTAAGTTAGCTTCAGTTGAACTAGATCTTGAAGTCATGATGGCAAGAAAGAATAAAATAGTCTCAGAGTTAACATCTGGCATAGGTGCTTTGTTAAAAGCAAATAGAGTTCAGGTTATAGTGGGAGAAGCTAAGCTGCTCGCTGAAAAAAAAATTGAAGTAGTTAATGAAAAAAATAAAAACACTTTCAGTGCAGAAAATATAATTATTGCCAGTGGTTCAAGTTCTATTGAATTAAATGTAGCGCCATTAACAGAAAATTTAATTGTCGATTCAACAGGTGCTTTGAATTTTGATTCTGTACCACAGAAAGTCGGCGTTATTGGTGCTGGTGTTATCGGTCTGGAATTGGGCAGTGTCTGGCGGCGCCTTGGCGCAGAAGTAACGGTTTTAGAAGCGCAGGATGTTTTTTTACCAATGGTTGATCAGAAAATATCGCGTGATGCACAACGCCTGTATAAAAAACAGGGTTTAGATATAAGGTTAAATGCTCGGCTTTTACAAACACAGATAAAAACTTTGAATAAAAGAAAACAGGTTGAGGTCTCCTATCAGGATGAAAAAGGCGATCATCTAAAAGTATTTGATAAATTGATAGTTGCTGTAGGCCGTAAGCCAAATACTGATCATATTTTCGATGAGGAAGCGGAACTCATATTAGATGAACGTGGTTTTATTCATGTAAATGATAAATGCGAAACATCACAACCTGGCGTGTATGCAATCGGCGATGTTGTGCGTGGTCCTATGTTGGCGCATAAGGGGTCCGAAGAAGGTATGATGGTAGCGGAGTTGATTGCGGGTAATCATGGCGTAATAAATTATGATTTGATTCCATCAGTGATTTATACTCACCCTGAGATAGCGTGGGTTGGTAAAACTGAGCAGCAGCTTAAAGCGGCCGGAGAAAATTATAAAACGGGTATGTTTCCGTTTGTAGCTAGTGGACGCGCTAAAGCCCACGGTGATACTAGCGGTATGGTTAAAATATTATCGCACAATGAGACGGATCGAATTCTTGGTGTGCATATAATGGGTTTAAATGCATCTGAATTAATTTCGCAGGCGGTTACGGCAATGGAGTTGGGTGCAAGTACGGAAGATATCGCATTAACAGTTTTTGCGCACCCTTCTCTTTCTGAAGCAATACATGAAGCTGCACTTGCGGTGGATAATCGTGCAATACATATTGTACAGAAGAAACGTTGATAACTTGATTAAAGAAAATTGAAACAAACTAATAATCAATTGCTTGATTTATTAGCAGTGATTTTTTATTAAGTTATACGGAGAAAATAATGAATTTACATGAATACCAGTCAAAACATTTGTTCCAGCAATACGGGATGCCTGTTCCGAAAAATCGTGTAGTGAGTTCGGCAGGTGATGTATCTGCTGCTTTAGATGCATTAGATACTGATCGTTGGGTGGTAAAAGCCCAGGTACATGCTGGAGGGCGCGGTAAGGCTGGCGGTGTGAAGTTAACTGATAATAAAAACGAAGTGGCACATTTTGTTGGGGAAATGTTAGGTACTAATCTGGTTACTTTTCAAACGGATGAAAATGGTCAGCCGATTAATCACGTGTTGATTGAAGAAACCTGCAATATTGAGCGTGAACTATATTTAGGAGCAGTTATTGATCGTGCAACACGTCGTGTTGTCGTTATGGCATCAACAGAAGGTGGTGTTGAAATAGAGAAAGTTGCAGAAGATACGCCAGAAAAAATTCTCCGTACAACGGTTGACCCTATGTTGGGCCTGATGCCTTATCAATGTCGTAAACTGGCTTTTGGTATGGGTTTGCATGGTGATCAGATAAAACAATTTACCAAATTACTTGCAGGTCTGGCTAAACTTTTCATTGATAAAGATTTGGGGTTAGTAGAAATCAATCCATTGGTCGTTACCAAAGAAGGTAATCTATTGTGTCTTGATGGAAAGATTAATGTTGATGACAATGCAATTTATCGTCAAGCAGAATTAATGGAAATGCGTGATGCATCACAGGAAGACGAGCGTGAAAATAGAGCTAAGGAATGGGATCTTAATTACATAGCATTAGATGGCAGTATAGGTTGTATGGTAAATGGTGCTGGACTGGCTATGGCGACTATGGATTTAATTAAATTACATGGCGGTGATCCTGCAAACTTTCTTGATGTGGGTGGTGGTGCGACCAGGGAAAGAGTGGCAGAAGCTTTCAAAATTATTTTATCAGACGAAAAAGTTAAAACAGTACTGGTTAATATTTTTGGCGGCATTGTGCGTTGCGATTTAATTGCTGAGGGTGTCATAGGCGCTATTGAAGAGGTGGGAGTCAAAGTTCCTATAGTGGTTCGACTGGAAGGTAATAATGCGTTGTTAGGTTCGAAACTATTAAAAAATAGCGGTCTTAATATAATTACAGCAACAGGTTTGACTGAGGCTGCCGAAAAAGCGGTGGCTGCGGCTAAAGGATTAAAATAATGAGCGTATTAATTAATAGTGAAACAAAAGTAATATGCCAGGGCTTTACTGGAAAGCAGGGTACGTTTCATTCAGAACAGGCAATTACTTATGGTACACAAATGGTCGGTGGTGTAACACCGGGTAAAGGCGGGCAAACACATCTTGATTTACCGGTCTTTAATACCGTGCGTGATGCGGTGAATCATACTGCAGCAACGGCATCTGTTATTTATGTTCCGGCACCCTTTTGTAAAGACTCGATACTGGAAGCAGTCGATGCAGGTATAGAATTAATAGTGTGTATAACAGAAGGAATTCCCACGCTTGATATGTTAGAGGTAAAAATTGCAGTTGATCATGCGGGAGTAAGATTGATAGGCCCTAACTGTCCTGGAATTATTACGCCAGGGGAGTGCAAAATTGGCATTATGCCTGGTGAAATTCACAAGCCAGGTAAAGTTGGTATTGTTTCTCGCTCTGGAACATTGACTTATGAAGCGGTTAAACAAACAACGGATTTAGGGTTTGGGCAAACCACGTGTATTGGTATTGGTGGAGACCCTATACCCGGAATGAATTTTGTAGATTGTTTGCAACTTTTTGAAGAAGACCCTGAAACAGAAGCTATTTTAATGGTGGGTGAAATTGGCGGAACAGCTGAAGAAGAAGCAGCTGAATTTATTCAAACCAATGTATCTAAACCGGTTGCTGGTTTTATAGCCGGTGGTACGGCACCGAAAGGAAAACGCATGGGGCATGCGGGGGCTATTATTTCAGGAGGAAAAGGCACTGCGGAAGAAAAATTCAAAGCACTGGAGGTTGCTGGAATAACGATTACTCGTTCACCTGCCGGGTTAGGCGCTGCGGTTGCTGAAGCGACAGGATGGAAATAATTAATTGAATTATTTTTATTTAAAAGTGGCTTCTATTTTTTTTCTTTGCGACTACGAATAACGTCACCTGTTATCTTGTTGTTTATTGAGCGAAAATAGGCGTCAATACTATCGGTGCTCGTATTTAAAAAATGATTTAAAACTCTGGGTAATAAATCCGGATATAACCTGTCTTCGGTGATTTTCAACGTAGTAGATTTTCCGTCTTCACTTGCCTCCACTTCAAAATGCCATTTTCCAGAAGTTTTATGGGTGGTTCCGGTTTCTTCCATAATGATATATTGAAAATGATTAAACTCTACAAGTTGGTATGGTGTTGTGTTGCCATCTTCATCGATTTCTTTCCAGGCATCGTATTTAGTTGTATTAGGTATTTTTTCAATAGCATATACATTTTCACGCCATTCAGGATAACGTTTAAATTCAAAAATCAGTGACCAGATGTATTCTTTTGAGCGATTAAATTCCTGGCTTGCACTAATATGGCTTATTTCTGGTAGTGTCTTTCCATACCAGATAACTCCACCGATAAATGAGATGAGCAGGGTAAATATTATTGCAGATCGTTTCATAAAATTACTTAAACTGGACCAATGTTAATGCCTAGAGATATACGGCATTGTTGACTCAAATTTTCGCTTACTTCATGGGGCATATTAGGAGAGAAAAAAACAAACATACCTTGTTTGGGCGTGACCTGTATATCAACAGGCTGCTTCTTGAGGTGCAGTGTGCCAGAATTCTCCGCAACCTGCACGTAATATACGGCAGATAGCAGCTCATCGTAATCATCATGTCGATGTAAAGTAGTTTTATCACCGGGGGCCATTACATTAAACCAGAGGCCTGCCTTAAGTTCGTTTGTAGGGCAGTTGAGTATTTGGGCGCATTGAGCGATAGCTGAATCGGTAATAATAGAAAGTGCAGGGATTTTATCACTATCTATATAGATGTTTTCATAACGCCCAAAAAAATGATGAGATTTTCGTGTTGTATCTTCATTTATGTATTTATTGAGCCCATCAACTAGTTGCCGGTTGATATCTTCACAGTCATCAAGCAGATGGGTGTATAAGGTAAAGTACTTTAAGTCGTTCATTGCGTTTGAAGCTCTTGAGTATGTAAATTAAATGGAATTAAGGTCGTAATACATAATATCCACCCGTTCACCATGATACGGGGCGGTTTCAAGCATTCTCCAGCCGCGTTTCAGATAAAAGTCAGATTGATCCGGTGTAAATAAATATAAAATTTTTGCACCTGATTTACGTGCGTTTTTAATACAAGCCTGTATTAACTGGCTAGCTATACCATGGCAGCGATAATCTTTATGGACATAAACACTAGCTAGCCAGGGGGTTAGGTTTTTATGTGTATCCATATCGGAAAAAACTAAACTAGCAGAACCAGAGGGTTTATCGTCAGCAATAGCAACTAAACAGCTAGGAATGGTCGCTTCACTTTTGTATGAATTGTATAAATCGATGCGTTTGCTGGTTGATAAGTCGGGGCTAATATCACACCACTCGTCCTGATGCCATTGGGCTAGTATGGGGGTAAACTCAGAATAGTGTCCTAAATAGTCAATTTTGATCAATTTCGTGCTCCAAACGGTCATGCAATGACCTATAAATAGGTCTATTCTAAGTAGTATAAAAGATTAAGTGCTGTGGTCGATATATTATAAACCAACCTCCCCCCCAAAAACGTGGAGAAGCAGATAGTGAGCAAACATAATGAAAAATAATAGAATTTTAATTGTCGATGATACCCCCTCAATTCACGAAGATTTTCGCAAAATATTAATGACAACCGACACCACGGGCAGAGATCTTGATGATATGGCTGATAGTCTGTTCGGTAAAACCGAACAGGATCCTGTGTATAAAGATATTAATTACCAGCTTGAATCAGCGTATCAGGGGGAAGAAGCATTGGAAATGATTGAAAAAGCTGAGCTGGAAGGAGATGGGTATTCACTGGTGTTTATGGATGTAAGAATGCCACCAGGTCTCGATGGTATAAAAACAATATCACGGATATGGGAGCAATACCCGTCGATGGAGATAGTTATATGCACAGCTTATTCAGACTACTCATGGGTCGATATTATAGATATTTTAGGTCCATCAGATCATCTTTTAGTTTTGAAAAAACCATTTGATGCAGATGAAGCTCAACAAATGGCGCTGGCCATGACAAGACGCGCTGGAAAGACAAGTGAGCAAAAAGCGCATATTAGAACGCTGACTACAAATTTGAATGATTGCCATGTTAATGTGGATATGCTTAAAAAAGAATTAGAAGATAAAAAATAAAAAAAGGAATTAAACAAAGGATGTTATTTAAGTTGAAACTAAAGTTTAGTTTTTAAATGAATAAACTTAATATCGTTTTACGAAAATATTTACTGTTAATACTAGTCTCAATAAGCTGGTGCGGTTTAGTTCATGCTGATTTAAATCGGGAATATCAGTTAAAAGCCGCTTATTTATTAAATTTTGCCAGGTTTATATACTGGCCAGAAGAAAAGTTTGCTACAGCTGAATATTTTAATATTTGTGTCGTTGGTGATAATCCATTCGGAGATAGCCTTGATCAGCTTTCAAATAAAAAAATAAAAAATAAAAAAATAAAAATAACTTATCAAAAAGAATATATTGAAGAAAATCAGTGTCATATTATCTATGTTGGAAAAACAAAAGACAGCGCCTATAAGGAAGTAATTAGAAAAATAGGCAATAAAACTGCACTGACAGTAAGTGATCTTGATGGTTTTACAAGCAACGGAGGAATGATAGGTTTTGTAAGAGTTAAGAATAAGATTAAATTTGAAATTAATGTTGATAAAAGCATTAAGTCAAACATCAAATATAGATCTCAGTTGTTAGAAGTTGCAGAACAGCTAAGATGAAAATACTAAAGAACTTAAGTATACAAGGCAAGTTATTAATTGTGTATATGAGTATAACAGGTTTAGTGTTGGCTATTGCGTTTACAATAATTACATCGTTGAATTTTAAAAGCTCTGAGAAAAATATAATTTCAGGTCTGAATGTGGTCGCAGAGATTGTGGCTGATAGCAGTGCTGCATCACTGGCTTTCTCCGATGTTGAATCGGCGGACGGGAATTTAAGATCACTTAAATCTCATGAATCTGTTGTTTATGCGTGCATCAGAACAATAGAAAACAAAGCATTTGCCGAATACAATCTAAATATCGAAAACAAATTTGTTTGTGATGATTATGAAAGCAACGAGGAATTAAAAATATTTAACGGATATGTGGATGTCTTTAAACCTGTTTTGCTGGAAGGCCAACCAATAGGCAGGTTGCAAATAAAAGCAAGCTTAAGTGAGCTGACAGAAAGAACGGTAAGGAGTGCCCAAATTGCGGTTGCAATTTTTGCAGGGCTTATGTTCATAACTACGTTGATATCAAAACGTATAATGAGTTTTATTACAGATCCTATAACTAAATTAAAAGACCTGGCGCAGAGTGTGAGTCGAAACAAAGATTATGGCTTGCGAATGAAAAAAACAACAGATGATGAAGTGGGCGTGCTAATAGGTTCTTTTAATAATATGTTAGATCAAATTCAAAGCAGAGATAGTGCATTGCTTGAGGAAAAAGATAAAGCAGAGATTTCTGCGGAGTCTGCTAAAGATTATGCATTAAAAACAGAAAAAATGAATGTGGATCTGGAAAATGAAATTAGAGAGCGAGCAAGAATAGAAGATGAATTACAGGAGCTTAATGAAACACTGGAAGACAAAGTTCATGAAAGAACTTCAGAACTAAAAGAATTGAATGAAAAAATTGGCGATATAGCAAGAAGTGCAGGCATGGCTGAGGTGGCTAGTGGCGTATTACACAACGTTGGCAATGTACTTAATAGTGTAAACGTATCGGCATCAGTTATTAGAGAACTGATTAGAAAGACTAAGGCTGATAATCTAAATCGTGTAGTGGCGATGTTGCAGGAAAATGAAAATAATATAGCAGAGTTCATTAGTAAAGATGAAAAAGGCAAACAAATTCCTAAGTTTTTGTCTTTGCTTTCTGGACAGTTAAATGCTGAAAAAGAAAACATATACGGCGAACTGGACGAGCTTGCTAATAATATTGACCATATTAAAAATGTAATTAGTATGCAGCAGTCATACGCAGGCAGCTATGGAGTAAGAGAAAAGGTTGTATTGTCAGATCTTGTAGAAGATGCTTTAAAAATAAATTTACAGGGAATGGATCGTCACGGTATAAAAGTAGTGAAAAATTATCAAGATATTAAACAGTTGTATGTAGATAAACATAAAGCGCTACAGGTAATTATAAATCTTATAAGTAATGCAAAACATGCCCTGGTAGATTGCGAAAATACGGAAAAAAATTTAATTATAATTATATCAAATGAGAATTCTATGGCCAAACTTGAGGTTAAAGATACAGGAGTGGGTATTGAAGGAAATGATATACAGCATTTATTTGAGTATGGGTTTAAGAAAAGAAGAGATGGACATGGATTTGGATTGCATCATAGTGCAATTGTTGCAAATGAATTAGGTGGTGGAATTTCTGTATTAAGTGAAGGGCTAGGGAAAGGCGCAAGTTTTATATTGCTTTTACCTTACGATAAACAGGCTAATTTGTGAGTTAAAGAATGAAAAGTTTCGAGAATCGTAGAGTATTGATTATTGACGACGACACCCGTATTCATGAAGATTTTAGGAAAATACTTGGAGAGAAAGAGGATAAATCTGAATATGACCAGATTGAAGCAAAGCTGTTTTCAGATGACGCTACGCACACAGACTCAATTGTCTATGATTTAGATTCTGCTTATCAGGGAGAGGAAGGTTATGAAAAGGTTCTCGCGGCCAACAATGAGGGGCGCCCGTATGCAATGGCATTTGTTGATATGCGTATGCCGCCTGGATGGGATGGGCTGGAAACAATAAAGCAAATTTGGGTTATAGATTCTCAGATTCAATTAGTAATATGTACTGCCTATTCTGATTACTCGTGGAATGAGGTTCTTTATCATCTTGGTGCGTCTGATCGATTGATTATTCTTAAAAAACCATTCGATATGGTAGAGGTTCAGCAATTAACAACAGCATTGACAACCAAGTGGAGTCTAAGCTGTGAAAGTGTTTCACGATTGCACCAGATTGAAGAATCAGAAGAAAAATATCGCACCGTGGTTGATAGTGTTGAAGATACTATTATGACTCTTGATAAAGATGGCAACATTATGTTTGTTAATCATAACCCGTGGCATATGATTAATCAGGCCGTCGGCGGAAATTATTATCATGATATAAAAGATGAGCATCGAGAAAAAGTTAAACAAACTATCAAAGATGTTTTCAATAAAGGCGAGCAAAAAAGCATCGAATATGCAACATCAAATGGTGATAATAAAACTGTATGGTCTGAAGGTCGAATTACTCCATATTATAAAAATGACGAAGTGGTGGCGGCGACCCTTGTTGCCAGTGATATTTCTGCACGTAAAGCGCTTGACTGGCAACTAAGGCATGATGAGTTAACAGGGCTGGCAAATAGAGCGCAGTTTTCTACGTATGTTGAATCTTGTCTGGCAGAAAAAGAGGCTGCAGAAATATTAGCAGTTTTATTTATAGATCTCGATCATTTCAATCTTATCAATGATTGTTTTGGGCATGAACTGGGCGATAAGTTATTAGTAAGAATTTCAAAGTTATTAAGTAGTAAAGTAGAAAAGAAAGAAATGTTGGCAAGACTGGGTGGTGATGAATTTGCCATTCTTAAGTGCTTGAACACCGATGATTCATGGGTGCATAAATATGCAGAATCATTAAATGAATTACTTAAGCAGCCTCTGAACGTGGATGGCTTTGATATATATCCATCTGCGAGTATCGGTGTGGTTATTGTCAGTGATGCAGCAACCGCGGTAACCAGTTTAATGCAGGATGCGGATGCTGCTTTATATCACGCAAAATCTAAAGGACGTAATCGTTATGAATGTTTTGATCAGACTATGCGTGATGAGGTCGTTAAAAGAGTAAGTATAGGTAATGAGCTTAGACAGGCTTTAGAAAATGATCAGTTTGAAGCCTATTACCAGCCATTTACAAATTTAAACAAAGGCAGGGTAACTGGTTTTGAGGCGTTGATTAGATGGAATCACCCTGAAAAAGGCATGATTTTACCTGATGAGTTTATCCCTGTAGCTGAAGAGACGGGATTGATTTTCTCTGTCACCAGAAAAATGCTGATGATGGCGTGCTGTCAAATTAAAAAATGGCATGACATGGGGCTGGACGATATTAAAGTGTCTGTTAACTGTTCAGCGCGAGATTTCAATGATCAGAAAATGCAGACAGTAATTAAAGAAATAATTGAAAAAACCGGTGCAAATATAAATCAGCTCGAACTGGAATTAACGGAAAGCAGTATTATGGATGACGCTGAAAATTCAATTGAAAGCATGCGAATATTAACCGATATGGGTTTAAATATATCTATTGATGATTTTGGTACGGGATATTCCTCTTTTAGTTATATTAAGCAGTTTACGATTGATAAGTTAAAAATAGATAGATCATTTATAAGTGACACGCCACAAGAACAGGATGATGTTGCTATAGTGGAAGCAATTATTGCAATGGCTCATAGATTGAAATTAAAAGTAGTAGCCGAAGGTGTAGAAACAGCGGAACAACTGGAATTTTTGCAGGCCGCCAACTGTGATGTTATTCAGGGTTATTTTCTAGGTAAGCCGATGACTTCTGATGAGGCGACTAAACGGCTACAGGGCGATGATTGGCCAAATCAGGAGTTGATTAAAAAGAATTGAAATTAGCAAGATCCTGCATTAACTGGGTGTATTAATGATTTAGATCTACTATTGATAGTTTTTTATAAAAATAAATATTTGTTGATCTTTACTTGATTTTTGAATAATACCTGTTTCTATTTTTCGTAGAGTCTCTGTGGCAAGACTTTTTACTTCTGTTAAAATGGTTATAGTAAAAAAACTGTAGATGTAATGAAACCTAACGAAAAAACTAAACCCAGAAAAAATACAGATCAGGACAATCTGTATTCTCAACCACGAGAAGCCATCTCGGGGTTTGTGTTTGATGACTCCGTTGTAAAGGTCTTTGAAGACATGATCGGGCGGTCTGTTCCCGGTTACACGACCCTGCTATCCATGTTTCCCGTACTGGCTCAATCATTTGTAAAGGCAAATAGTCGTTGTTATGACTTAGGTTGTTCTTTGGGTGCCGCAACACTGGCTATACAGCAAGGTATAAAAGAGAAGGGAGTGGAAATCATTGCTTTAGATAACTCTTCAGCAATGATTAAAAAGTGTCATACACTGACTTCCGAACATAGAAGTCATGCAAAAGTGACTGTTAGACAAGCAGATATTTGTGAATCCGAAATTACTAATGCTTCACTGGTGGTGATGAATTTTACGTTGCAGTTTATCCAGAAAGAGGCGCGTGAGTCTCTGATTAATAAAATTTATTCAGGGTTGAATCCAGGAGGGGCATTCGTGCTGTCTGAGAAAATAAAATGTAGTAATTCTAAGGAGCAGGATAGATTGATAGCATTGCATCATGACTTTAAAAAAGCCAACGGCTATTCTGATCTTGAGATTAGTCAAAAACGCTCAGCATTAGAAAATGTGTTGGTTGCAGAAACGGTAGATCAGCATATATCTCGACTTAAGCAGGCAGGGTTTTCTGAAGTACTGGTCTGGTTTCAGTGTTTTAATTTTGTTTCTTTCCTGGCTGTTAAATAAATCAATAATATAAAGTTAAATAGATATTGAGAATGAATTTCAATCGATTATTTGAATTAATGCGCGACACTGAGCTCGAACCCTGGTTAGCTAATTTAGAACAGCAAATTGAACAGGGTTTATGTAATGATACATATGGAAGTTTACCCAGATGGAGAAGTGCGTTACAGGCCCTACCAGAAATAAATGCTCTACAGGTAGAGTTGAATTCGGATAAAGTGACGGTTAGCCCGAAAAATCCCTTAAGTGATGTTGAAAAAGATGAGCTGAAGAATATATTAAAACAATTAATGCCATGGAGAAAAGGACCATTTGATATTCATGGTGTGTTTGTAGATACAGAATGGCGCTCCAATTTAAAATGGCAGCGACTGTCTTCGGTTATTAAACCTTTAGAGGGCAAAACAATTTTAGATGTTGGCTGTGGTAATGGTTATCATGGTTGGCGTATGCGAGGCATGGGAGCTGAGCTGGTTATTGGTATAGATCCATCTCCATTGTTTGTCATGCAGTTTCAGGCTTTGCAGCACTTTATAAAAGAAGATAGAGTGTATGTGTTACCACTTGGTATTGAAGCTGTTCCCGATAATTTAAAAGCATTTGACACAGTTTTTTCTATGGGAGTTTTTTACCATCGAAAATCACCCATTGATCATCTCTATCAATTAAGACAATGTTTGAAGCCGGGTGGTGAATTAGTGCTGGAGACACTGGTTGTTAGCGGTGATGAGTTCCAGGTATTAATGCCAGAGGATAGATATGCACAAATGCGCAATGTCTGGTTTATTCCCAGTAGTAAAGCTATGATTAAATGGCTGCAGCGTTGTGGTTTTAAAAACGTTAAATTAGTTGATGAAAGTTTTACCAGTCTGCAGGAGCAACGATCAACTGAGTGGATGCAATTTCATTCATTGAAAGATTTTTTAGATCCGGAAGATATGAGTAAAACGATAGAAGGATATCCTGCGCCACTAAGAGCTATTTTTACTGCAGAAGCGCCATAAGAATTATAGTGAATATAAAAAAGTTATATAGAAAAAATAAATTTTTTAACATACTGCTGCAATTGCTTGTTGTGTTGGTGGTTTATTTTTCAATTCGAGCCTGGCAATCAGTCGATAATATACAGGGAAAGGCACCGGTTATTTTAGCGACTACGCTAAATAACGAAAAAATTGATTCTCGCGACTTCCAGTCGAAACCTGTATTGATTCACTTTTGGGCTACCTGGTGTCCTATTTGCCAGTTTGAAAATAACAATATTGAGAATATTTCTAAAGACTATCAGGTTATTAGCATCGCATCCTGGAGCGAAGGCAAAGCTGAAGTACAAAAATATATAAAAGATGAACATTTAAACTTGCCTATAGTTATTGTTGATGAAGACGGTGAGTGGGCAAAAGTGTTTGCTGTGAAAGGTGTGCCAACTAGTTTTATTGTTGATAAAAAAGGTGACATTCAATTTATTGAAAAAGGTTATACATCTGAGCTGGGTTTAAGGTTAAGGTTATGGTGGCTGGAATAAAGAGCAATGTTATGAAAAAGGTCCAAACTGGTAAAATTTAATAAAAGCAGTAATAATTAGTAAAAATAAAAACAAGATTAAAAACTCAAAGCAGGGTTGTTATATAAATGGAAATAGAACTTATTGAAGAGTCAGATGTACATAGTTTACCTGGCTTGTTTCGCGAACGATTAAATAAAACGCCTGATAGTGCTGCCTATCGACAATATGATATAGCCAGTCAGAAATGGACTGTGTCCAGCTGGCATGAGATGGCAAATGAAGTCGCGCGTTGGCAAGGTGCATTTATTAAAGATGGCCTACAAGCCGGTGATAAGGTTGCCATTATGGTTAAAAACAGCCGTGAATGGGTTGTGTTTGATCAAGCTGCTTTGGGATTAGGCTTAGTAACTGTGCCGTTATATGTCGATGACCGTCCTGATAACGTGGCTTATATTATTAATCATGCAGAGATCAAAATTCTATTTGTTCAGGATAGGCCGCAATGGAATCGTTTATTAAAAGCAGATGTTGATCTGGGTGGTTTACAACGCATAATTAGTTTAAAACGTATTTCTGAAGATGATGAGCCGGATGACAGCAAACTCGAGTCCCTGTCAGACTGGGTATTTGGTTTAAATGGTGAGTTACAGACCTGTGAAATCAACACAGATGATCTGGCGTCGATTGTTTATACATCAGGTACCACGGGGCGCTCAAAAGGCGTTATGTTATCCCATAAAAATATACTGGAAAATGCATTTGCATCAGCGGTATGTAATCAATGGAAACCCGGTGAACGCTTCCTGTCTTTTTTACCCCTGTCTCATATGTTAGAGCGCACGGCGGGTTATTATTTGCCTATGATTTTAGGAGCAGAAGTGGTTTATGCAAGGTCGATTGCAACCTTGGGGGATGATCTGCAAAAAATAAAACCCACCACGCTGGTTTCTGTACCGCGTATCTATGAGCGGGTATATGGCAAAATACAGGATGGATTAAAACAGAAATCATTTATTGCAAAGTTTTTGTTTAAATCGGCTGTAAATGTAGGCTGGCGAAAATTTTTACGCGACCAGGGACGCGCAGGCTGGCACCCCAAGCTTATCTTCTGGCCTGTATTAAATAAACTGGTTGCCTCTAAAGTGCTGGAAAAATTAGGCGGTGAATTAAGAATTGCGATTTGTGGTGGTGCGGCATTGTCAGAAGATGTTGCCAAATTATTTATCGGCCTTGGTTTGCCATTGCTACAGGGTTATGGCTTGACCGAGTCGAGCCCCGTAGTTTGTGTTAACCGCCCTGAAGATAATATACCCTCAAGTATCGGTACGGTTTTACCGAATACAGAAATTCGTATTGGTGAGAATGACGAGTTACAAAGTCTTGGTCCTTGCTCCATGCTGGGCTACTGGAAAAATGAACAGGCCACAAAAGATTCTTTCACTGAAGATGGCTGGTTGAAAAGTGGTGATAAAGCACGCATAGACGAAGATGGGCATACCTACATTACCGGTCGCTTGAAAGATATTATGGTGCTGGCTAATGGCGAAAAAATTCCACCCAATGATATGGAGATGGCAATATCTCTGGATTCACTGTTTGAGCAGGTGATGATCATTGGTGAGGCGCGACCATTTCTTTCTGCAGTATTGGTTCTAGACCCAGATGCCTGGTCAGACATGGCGGTGAGTTTAAATATCCATCCTGAATCACCAGATGCTTTTTCTGATCGTAAAATTGAAAAAGCTATATTAAATAGAGTATCAGCACGACTCAAAGATTTTCCCGGTTATGCAAAAATACGTAGAGCCCATATAACAATAGAACCGTGGACAGTTGATGGTGGTTTATTAACGCCCACGCTTAAAATAAAACGACCTAAAGTGATGGAAAAGTTTGCTCAGGAGATCGAATCCTTATATGAAGATCACCGGTAATTACTGATGAAAATTCAGCTATCTATTGAAATTATTCTAAACTATTGAATGAAGTTGAGATAAATGTAGATTTTTTAAGCATATAGAGATAATGGCTTAAACTACAGAGAGGGAAATAAATGACAGGTGACTCATTACCTGAAAATAAAATACCGGTAATACGCGTCCCGGCAATGCCCTCAGATCTTAATCAGGGAGGCACTGTTTTTGGTGGATGGATTATGTCGCAAGTTGATATTGCCGGCAGTATTCCAGCGGCTGAAAGAGCCGGTGGTGCTATAGTTACTCGCGCAGTTGACTCCTTTGAATTTAAAAAACCTGTTTTTGCAGGTGACCTGGTCAGTTGTTATGCAGAAGTCGTTAAAGTGGGAAGAAGCTCAATCACAGTGCATGTGGAGGTCTATGCTCAGCACATGGTAAAAGGTGTGGTAACGACCACAGCAGTAACAGAAGCCAGTTTAGTTTATGTAGCAATCGATGAAAGGGGTAAGCCTCGTACGGTGCCTAAGGTATAGTTGTATCAATTGACAAAAATCATATTAAACCGTAGATTCTTACATAATCTAGGTTATTTTAATTAAAACATATATTTGCGATAGCAACGGAAAGGAAAAATAATGCAGAATATGAAAAAAACATTACTAACAGTAACAGGGTTGTGTATATCAAGCAGTGCTTTTTCTGGGGGTTATCGTGTAGCGCTTCAAGGGCAACAGGCTTTAGGCATGGGGCATACTGGTGTGGCTATGTCAGAAAGCGCTGAAGTTGTTTTCTTTAATCCAGCAGGTATGTCATTTCTTGACGCTGACTCGAATATTGTTGGTGGTATTACTCTGATTAGTAGTGATACTGAGTATCAAAACCAACAAACAAATACAACAGCAGAAACAGATAATCCAATAGGTACTCCTGTCGGCCTTTATTACACAACTAAAATTGACGAAAAAATGTCTTTTGGTTTGGGTTTATATACACCCTATGGAAATACAGTTGAATGGCCAACAGACTGGGCAGGCTCTCACCTGGTTAATAATATCGAATTAAAAGCCATTTATATTCAGCCAACGATGTCTTATAAAATTAATGATAAATATAGCGTAGGTTTAGGTTTGTCATATATTTCAGGTGATGTTGATTTTAACCGTAATTTAAATAGCTCTACCGTTGATGAAAATGGTGATCGTACAAACGTTTCGATAAAAGCGAAGGGCGTAAGTGACTGGAATTTTAATTTAGGATTTATGGCTAAGCCAACGGATGAGTTATCAGTAGGTATTAGTTATCGTTCTGAATCAACCATGGCTGCGAGAAATGAACCTGCAACTTTTAATAATGTGCCCAGCTCATTACAATCTACACTAACAAGCCCAACAACGTTTAATGCAGATCTTATTTTACCTGCGGAGTTAACCCTGGGTGTGGCTTACGATTTAGACGCTAAAACTATATTGGCATTTGATTTCAATCGTACCTTTTGGGGCGCTTATGAAAGTTTAGATATTGAATTTGCAAACGGTCAGTCATCTGTTAATGCAAGAAACTATAAAGATTCTAATATTTTCCGTTTTGGTGCTCAGCATGAATTAGATGAAGCTATCGTATTACGTGGCGGCATTTACTTTGACAAAACGCCTGTTCAAAGTGGTTACTTTGCACCCGAAACACCACGTAATGATTCTATTGGTTTAACCGCTGGTGGTAGTTATGCCGTTAATAAACAGCTAGATTTAGATTTCTCATTATTGGTTTTAATGTTTGAAGAATTTAATGGTTCATATGATCACATTATTAATTCTGACGGTAGCACCAGTTCATTTGGTGGCGATTACCTTGCAACAGTTATAACGCTTGGTTTTGGCGTTAACTATAAATTCTAAGATAACGGATATGGAACCTATGAAAAATTTAAACTGGAAAAATATAATTACTAAAGCGGCAGGTATAACAATTGCCTGTACCGTTATCTCAGCCTGTGATTCGGATTTTAGTAACCCTGTTGGCAATACCTCCTCGTATAGTAGTGGTAGTGCTGATTTTACAAAATTTGTTAGTATCGGTGATTCATTAACAGCGGGTTATGCGGATAGTGCACTTTACCTCTCTGGCCAGGAAAACTCATTTCCTGCGGTATTGGCAGAGCAGTTTGCAGCTGTAGGTGGAGGGACTTTCACTCAGCCTTTAGTGAGTGATAATTTGGGAGGCCTGCTTTTTAATTCAGTGGCCAATCCGGCTTTTGGAAACAGGCTTGTGCTTGATCCGCTATTTCAAGTCCTGAACCTATAGCTGGTGATCCGACTACTCAAGTCATAGGATCAGGGTTAAATGGCAGCGCATTTAATAATATGGGTGTACCAGGTGCTAAATCATTTCATTTAAATGTTATTGGCTATGGCGATCCAACAGATATTGGTGGTCTTGCTAACCCGTATTTTGTTCGTTTTGCATTAGATGGCGTGAACTCTGCGGTTAAGGCGGATGCCATTGCTCAGCAGCCCTCTTTTTTTACATTATGGATAGGAAACAATGATGTATTGGCTTATGCAACCAGTGGTGGTGTAGAGACTACACCTGGCAACCCGCCTTATGGTGTTGATACAGATGATATTACTGCACCAGGCGCATTTGACAGTATTTATAATGGAATTGTTGCGGATATGACAGGAGCAAGTCCTGATGCAAAAGGCGTATTAATCAATGTGCCTGATGTATCAACTATTCCTTACTTCACAACGGTGCCCTTTAATGCAGTGCCATTGGATCAAGCAACTGCAGATCAGTTAAATGCAGGTTTTGCTGCATATAATGGAGGTGTTACAGCATCAATTGGGTTTGGTGGAATGACAGCAGAAGAAGCGGCTGCAAGGCAAATAACTTTTGTAGCTGGACAGAATGCAGTTTTAATATCTGATGAGGATCTTACTGATTTAACCCCTGTAAATGCTGCATTAATAAATATGCGTCAAGCAACGGCTGACGACTTGTTGGTGTTAACTACTAGCTCTAAGATTGGAACACTTGATACTGTAAATTTTCCAGGAGATGCTACGAAAATATGGGGTGCTAGTGTTCCTTTAGAGGACAGTGACGTTTTAATCCCATCAGAAATTGGTCATATCGAAACAGCGCGCTTAGCATACAATGCCACAATACAGGCAGCAGCCGATGCAGATGATAATTTAATCTTCTTTGATGCTGCAGCACTAATGGCGGGTATTCAGGCATCCGGTTATGATTATGGAACAGGCTCGGTTACTTCAATCTATGCAACAGGTGGTGCTTTCTCTTTAGACGGTGTTCATCCAACCGCGCGTGGTTATGCGGTTATAGCTAATGAAGTTATTACCGCTATCAATGCAGGTTTTGGTGCAAATATTCCACCCGTTGATCCAGGGGAAAGAACAACAATATTTCTTAAATAAATTTAATATTGTTTTATAAAAAAAGGGCAGATAGTATCTGCCCTTTTTTTATGGTCAAATTTTATGGTTTTATTTTAGTGGTCAATATTATTTTTAAGATTGTATTTAATTTAAAACTAAGGCTAACATGAAAATATGTCATCCCCGAATGCTTGTGTCGGGGATCCAGTGGCTGTGTAATATTAGGGACACTAAATCCCGCTACAAGCATTCGGGAATGACGGCATTAAATTATTTAGAGTAATTAATACAGCAGATTAAAAGGAAACTAAATCTGACTCAGACCAGATTAAACTACTCACTAATATTCCATAGAATATTTTTGTTATTATCAATTATTTTATGTTTAACCAGCCAATCAAAAGCATCCTCAGCATCATTTTCAAACCAGGCTCTACTAGAGCCTAAACGAAACGTATATCCCCATTCATCCATGTCACTGAACATTCTTCCACGACCAAAATTATCAATATAGTCGCTTAATAAAATAGATAAATAACACACGCCATTTTCTTCATCATAATCACCACCGGCATTGGTGTGTAATTTTTCTCTACGATCAGGTGCCATGCAAATATAATGGCACGATTCATGTAGTGCAGAATGTACAGGTGTATCGCTACGGATATGTAAATTGTTTTCAATAATGCCCGCTTCAGGTTCACCGAACCAGCTGCCGGGTATTTTTTGATTATCATCTACGAGATGAATAATTAAATTATATTTTCCCAGAACAGATTTAAGCTGGTCTAGTTGAGTTTCAGCGCAGGTTAGGATGGTCATTATTGTTTCAGATGTAAGAGCACGTAAAAATTAATTCTGTGGAATCAGGACTGGAGACAGAGCTTAAAAAGCAAGTTCTGTCCCCGAGAAGATGAAACTGTAAGTACATATAAAATAGAGCTCATTTTAATTAATTTTTTTCTTCAGTTCGTTAGCTAAAGCATTCAAAGCAATAGCTCGATGACTGATTTTATTTTTTTCTTCCATACTTAATTCAGCTGCTGCACAGTTCTGTTCTGGTAACCAGAAAATAGGATCGTAACCAAATCCGCCGTCACCTTGTGGAGCTGTCATGATTTTACCTTCAAGTGTACCCTGGGTAATAATAGGTGTTGGATCATTTTCGTTTTCAAGATACACCATGACACACCAGTAACGTGCTGTTCGGTTTTCTTCAGTTACACCTTTAAGTTCAGATAATATTTTTTCATTATTTTTTGCATCGGTGGCGCCTTCGCCTGAGTAACGTGCTGAATAAAGACCAGGGCGTTTATCCAGTGCGTCAACCTCAATGCCCGAGTCATCGGCAATTGCCGGTAAGCCAGTTAATTTTGTAGCATGGCGTGCTTTTTTGAGTGCATTTTCAACAAAAGTTAAACCATCTTCTATCGCTTCCGGTACATCATATTCAGTTTGAGGAATCACCTCTATGCCCTGATCAGACAGGAGTTTATTAATTTCTCGAACCTTACCTGCATTACCGCTAGCCAGAATGATTTTATTTGTGGTTGTTTTATTCATGATTGTAAAGCCGTTTGTTGAGATTCCATTAATTCACTTATACCTTTTTTTGCAAGATCTAACATGGCGTTTAATTCGTCCTGATTAAAAGCATGGCCTTCTGCAGTGCCCTGAACTTCAATAAAAGCATTATTATCATTCATAACAACATTCATATCCGTTTCGGCATTCGAATCTTCATCGTAATCCAGGTCCAATACCGCTGTTCCATTAAAAATACCAACCGAGACAGAAGCTAATTTTCCTAGTAAAGGGTTCGAAGTAAGTTTCTTGTTTTCAATAAGATAATCAATAGCATCAGCCATAGCAACATACCCACCAGTAATTGATGCGGTGCGAGTACCGCCATCTGCCTGAATGACATCGCAGTCAATAGTGATCATGTTTTCACCTAAAGCTTCTAGATCGATAGCCGCACGTAAAGAGCGAGCAATAAGGCGTTGGATCTCCATTGTACGACCACCCTGCTTTCCACCAGCAGCCTCTCGTCGCATACGAGAGCCTGTAGAGCGCGGTAACATACCGTACTCTGCAGTCACCCAACCAGAACCTTTGCCTCGCAACCAACCAGGCACTTTGCTCTCTACAGATGCAGTGCATAATACTTTTGTATTACCAAACTCAACCAGAACAGAGCCTTCGGCATGCATGGTGTAATTACGGGTGATTTTGACTTCGCGCATTTGATTCGCTTCGCGTTTGCTTGGTCGCATAGTGCTTCCTTGAAATTAGTTGTGTGAATTATACGGATTTACCACTATAAAGTCATAATGAGTGTGAGTCGGTGATACACTGAGTTAAATAAAAATAACAGGTGAAAACAATGACAAATAGCATGACCGCATTCTCCAGAAGCAGTGAAGAGCAGGTTTGGGGATCGCTGGTATGGGAGCTGAGGTCGGTGAATCACCGTTATCTGGATGTTGTAATTAAATTACCGGAAGAATTACGCAGTATAGAAAATGAAGTTCGCAAACGTTTAAGCAAAGGAATTAAACGTGGAAAAGTTGAATGTAATTTACGCTATAAAGCAGCTGAAAATCAGTTGGCTAGTTTGAATGTAAATGAAACAAATGTTGATGAAGTATTACAGGCTTTTCAGATAATCAGCAAAAAACTGCACCAACCCAGTGAAATGGATGTGCTTGAGCTCTTGAAGTGGCCAGGGATACTTGACCAAACAGAAATGGATTTAAACCCTGTCATAAATTCAGCATTCACCTTATTTGATGAAGCGATTAAAAAATTAATTGAATCACGTGAAGATGAAGGGCGTCGCTTACAGGTGATGATCGAAGAACGGTGTAAGGCGATGAGCTTAATAGTTAAGAATGAAAGACAACGACGGCCTCAATTACTAGAACAAACCAGACAAAAATTACTAAAAAAAGTTGAAGAGCTAAAAGCTGATCATGATAAAGATCGGTTTGAGCAGGAATTGGTTTATATAACGCAAAAAATGGATGTTGATGAAGAGCTTGATCGCCTGGAAAGTCATTTTGTAGAAGTTGAAGATATATTAAAGCGTAATGAGCCAATAGGTAGAAGGCTGGATTTTATAATGCAGGAGTTCAATCGTGAAGCGAATACATTAGGTTCTAAATCAACTGATATAGCAACTACACAAGCGGCAGTTGAGCTGAAGGTGTTAATTGAGCAAATGCGTGAGCAGGTGCAGAATATTGAATGATGCATACCGAATGATACGTATCGAATGACATGGTAAAAGCGAATTGAATTTAAATAATAACCAGCTGTATTATTTATCTGACATCAGTGACTGCATTGTATTAATTAATTTTTCAAGATCAATGGGTTTGGTTTCATAAGCATCACAGCCTGCTTCTTTACCGCGAATCACATCAACTTCACGAGCATGTGCCGATAAACCAATAACAGGAATATGATGAGTTTCATTCTGTTTTTTCAAAAACCGTGTAGCTTCCCAGCCATCCATTACGGGTAAGCTCATATCCATTAAAATAATGTCAGGTTTATAGAGCCTGGCCTGGCTTAATGCTTCTTCTCCGTTTATCGCTACTTCTGTATCAAATCCCTTGCGTTGAAGTCGACGCGTTAACATATCGCGATTCATTTCATTATCTTCAACAATTAAAATTTTATTCATGAATTATTCCCTGTAGTTAGTTCAGATTTTAAAGGCAAGCTAACAATAAAGGTCGAGCCTTTTCCCGGATCACTTGAGGCGGTGATGTCTCCGCCCATCAAACGACTTAAGCGGCGGCATATCGCAAGTCCAAGCCCGGTGCCGCCATATTCTCGAGTGGTGGAGTCATCAGCCTGTACAAACTCATTAAAAAGCTTTTCTATTTGTGACTGGTCAATTCCAATGCCTGAGTCAATTACTTTAAAAAGAATCATATCTGTTCCGGAGATTTCTACATTCAGTTTAATGCTGGCATTCTGACTGAACTTGCTCGCGTTAGATAACAGGTTAAATAATATTTGTTTAACTCGTGTGATATCAGAGCACATGGTGATATGGTCATCACTTAATTCATAACTGAAATCATTGTTATTCTGAATAAGCAGAGGGGCGAGCATGCTTGCTGTCTCTTCAATTAAAGGTGAAACATCAAATACTTCAAGTAGTAGCTCCATTTTGCCAGCTTCAATTTTAGATATATCTAACACATCATTAATCAGTGTTAACAGGTGTTTACCAGCAGTGCGTATTCTAACAAGATCTTTTATTTGTTCGGGATAACCTTCGTCTTCGGCTTCTTCTATTAATAATTCACTATAACCTATGACTGCATTTAGAGGTGTTCGCAGTTCATGACTCATATTTGCAAGAAAAGCACTTTTCGCATGACTGGCTGCAAAAGCATCATCACGAGCAAGAGTCAACTTATCAGTAAGAACCTGTAAAACATCTCGTTGTTCTCGCACTTTACGTGCTGCACTGCGTCTTTCCTGGGCTTCGGTTTTTAAGTTTTCTTCGTTTTCATTAATACGGTCAAGCATCTCATTCATGAAATTGGCTAATACACCAAATTCATCTTTTGAAGAAATGTCTACTCGGGTGTTTTTGTCCCCGGCAATAAAGCTTTGAGTTGCAGACTCAAGTCTTTGAAATGGCTGGCGTACATATTTGTCGATAATGAGACCTAAAAAAGCACCCAGGCTCACTAATGAAATACTAAAGATCATAAATATTTCTATTTGCCGGTTACGTACTGAAATTTCAATAGGCATAATTGATGCAGAAATATTTGCATTAAATGTGTCCGATAGTTTTCTATTTATAATAGTGTTTTTTGTATCGGCATGGCCATATGTGTAATTTTTATTATTGTAATGAATGTTAATCTGACTAAAGTCACTGTTCTCTAGAATTGCTGATGTTGCATTTTTAAACCCCGTTTTCAAGTCGCTGGATTTTTTGTAAATTTCCTGGATGACGAGATAAGATAATTGATCCATTAATTTAGTTTGTTCAGACTCAGTGCTTTCTCTAACCTGACTAATTAACAAACTGGCGAAAAGCATGCTGAAAAAAGTAAGCGACCATAAAACAATTGAAGTAATGCGAACGGCTATTTTTGCCTGCCAGTTTTTCGACCAGTCTTCAGTTACATTAATTGAGCGCTTCATAAACTAAATACTATTCCAGTAATCCACAATTATTTAAGTCCAGCTTTACGTAAGGCCATTACCATAGGGCATATTCCTGTAACACCTGCCAGTAATAACATGAGGCCAACAAACCAGGGGATAAACCAGAGCGTTGCTTCAGTGTAAGTGATAGTGCCAAGTAACACTAACGTGAAAACGATCCAGCGCAACATTCGTTCAGCTTCATAATTAATAGAGTTAGTCTGACTTTCGCCTTCAGATACTTTGATGTTGTCATTAGGGTATAACGCTTTAGAGACGAGTATGGGAACTCGCCAGTTAGTCATACCTTCAATTGCCATAAGTACTAAGAGCGCCCACATGGCATAATTCAACTGGAAAAATAAGAAACCTAACATGGATATACCTACTACAAGTCTGTATGCGCGTTCCGTCATTATGTTAGCCTATATAATAGTTTTTATATGTGTTGAGTAGAGGATGTGAAATTAATGCCAGCAGCGATTCTAATAATAAAGTTTAATCTTTTTTTTATTGAGTCACCGATTGTGGTGATTATATAAAGAGCAGTGTAAGTGGTAAGTATGTGTAATAAAGATAAACTCAGATAAGAACTGTTGTTTGAGTAATTCTGTTTCATGGCGATAATGTATTATTTGAAACCGATTTTTCTAAACAGCATAACCAGGGCGCATGTTCCTGTAATGCCAGCGAGTAATAAATTTAGACCTACAAACCAGGGTAAAAACCAGAGTAACCCCTCAAAAAAAACAAAACCCAAAGAAATAGTGATTGCAACCGCAAAGCGTAATAAACGTTCGGCTTCATAGCTAAATGTACAATTTTCATTTTCAACAATATCGGCGGTCAGACCTTCAGCGGTCTGACCAGTAGAGTAACGTAGTTTTGAAACAAGCCTGGGTATGCGTAAGTTAGTGATACCCTCAAATATGAGAATAAAAATTATGGCATATACACCATAACTCCATTCCAGAAATAAGAACGTTATTAAGCTGAATCCAAATATAAAACGATTCGCTCGTTCAGACATGTAACAAACCTCTTAACCCACGTTATAACTAAAAACTAATTATGATTTTTTGATTTCTAGTAATTCTATTTCAAAAATTAATACCTGATTCGGACCAACACTTGCGCCCGCGCCTCTAGCGCCATATGCCAGCTCAGCAGGTATAACTAACTGCCATTTTGCACCCACTTTCATTAATTGCAGGGCTTCCGTCCAGCCTTTGATTACGCCATTTACAGGGAATGTGGCAGGTGCATTACGCTTGTGAGAGCTATCAAAAACTTTACCGTTAACCAGTGTGCCTGTGTAATGAGTTACAACCGTATCGGTTGCTGTAGGTGTGGCGCCTGTGCCAGCCGTTATAACTTTATATTGCAGGCCGCTTTCAGTGGTCTTTACGCCTTCTTTAAGTTTGTTGTCAGCCAGAAACTTATCACCTTCAGCTTTACCCGTAGTGGCTAGTTCTTGCTGTTTGGCCTGTTGAGCGGCAACCATATTTTGCTGGAATGTTTGCATAGCAGCTTGCATGTCTTCTGCTGAAAGCTGAAGCTCAGATCCGGCCAGGCTATCTTTAAAACCCTTCATTATAGCGTCTTCGTTAACCATTTCTTTAACTTTAGCTATTTGTGTGCCTAACTGAACACCAATGCTGTAACTGGCTTTATTAGTATCTGTATCGAGTTTAACTGCATTTTCTGCATTACCGGCTTTTTCGTTGCAGGCAGTAAGTAATGTGCTTAAGCCGATGCAGACAACGGCGGTGGGGATTGCTTTTAACATGGTTTAGCCCTTGATTTAGAATATTCAAACGCGCACGTTAGCAAGACATAACACGGGGTTCAAGTAGTGCGTGTCTAATGGGATAAAAATATCACAAAGAAAATTTAAAATTCGACTTTTCCAGTGTTTATCCTGGCGTGTTTTTATCTACCCAACGGTGACCTTCTTCAAGGCCCTCTTTTTTCCAGAAAGGTGCGCGTGATTTTAATTCTTCCATAAGATAACGGCAGGCTTCAAATGCTTCTTTACGATGCGCGGACCAGACAACCGTGAGTACGATAGGCTCGTTAGGGTGTATCTCACCTACCCGATGAATAATAAGGCAATCAATCAAATCCCAGCGCTGTTTTGCTTCTTCGCATATCTTATCCAGATAACTTTCGGTCATGCCCGGATAGTGCTCCAAAGTCATACTGGTGACGTCATCACCCTGGTTAAAGTCACGCATGGTGCCAACAAAACTAGCTGTGGCACCATATTTACCCGATTCTAACTGGTTCTGCTGATATTGCTGGGTTACCTGCCAGGGATCAAATGCTGCTGTGTGAATCTCACTGGGCATAGGCGCCTCCGGTTACCGGCGGAAAGAAAGCGACTTCGTCACCGTCTTTCACTGCGGTCTCGGGTGTTACATATTCCATATTAATCGCACACAGGGTGTTATCAGGCATGCTCAAATATTGAGTTGCCTTATCCCATGCTGACTGAACGTCTGTGACGTCATCAAGTGAAGTCTCAGCCTGGCCTACTTGCTCCCGCAAGCGGGCAAAAAATTTAACTGTAATGCTCATTCGTAAAAATGGTTACCTTTTGTTACGCTACTCACCTGATTATTGTAAAGGATACAGGCATAAAGAATGACTGATAAGTTAACTCATTTTAACGCATCTGGCGAAGCTCATATGGTTGATGTAAGCCAAAAAGACATAACCAGACGACGAGCCGTTGCCGAGGGTGACATTATTATGCTGCCTGAAACTCTACAGTTGATCCAGCAGGGCGACCATAAAAAAGGCGATGTATTAGGTATTGCACGGGTTGCGGGCATTATGGCATCTAAGAAAACCGCTGATCTGGTGCCGTTATGTCACCCATTAGCGCTGACGCACGTGGATATTGAGTTAACTTGTGAAACGTCTCTTCCAGGTGTGCATTGCCAGGTTACGGTGGAGTGTAAAGGCAATACTGGAGTAGAAATGGAGGCTTTGACTGCCGTGCAGGTAACCTTACTGACAATTTATGATATGTGTAAGGCGGTTGATCGCGGTATGCATATGGAGCATATCGGCTTGTTAAATAAATCCGGTGGCAAATCAGGGGACTGGTCTAAACGGGATTAATTGCCTGCAATTCGAAATGAATTATTAATATTGGCCAATATTGTGACTGACTCAAGCGCTTGAGTCAGTCATTAAAAAGATTATTAACCTTGCTTGAGCAGTGTGCGTAAATCAATAACCGCTGCATTTGCTCTGGAAATATAGTTAGCCATAACCAGCGAATGGTTAGCAAAAAGCCCAAAACCACCCCCATTAAGAATCACTGGGGTCCACACGGTTTCCTGTGTGGCATCCAGCTCACGAATAATCTGTTGCAGGCTGACCATGGCATTTTTCTTTTTCAAAACATCCTGGAAATCAGATTCTGCAGCTGTTAATAACTGGCTCAATGCCCATGCGCTACCGCGTGCTTCAAAGAATACATCATCAATTTTAAGCCATGGTGTTTTGACTTCAACAATAGTGTCTGAAGGTGTTGACTGATGGGCATCAACATCACCCGCCAGATCGGTATTTAGGCGAGACTGGCCAACACTCGCACTTAAGCGCTGAGATAAGCTGCCCAGGCGTTTGGACACCAGACCAAGCCATTCGGCCAGATTATCAGCACGGGCATAGAACTGACCGTCCTGCGTGTCTTCATCAGCCAGACGCCCAAGATATCCGTAGAGTGCTTTTATTCCATTACGATATTCAGATTCGGACGGAGGGAGCATCCATGATTCAGAGTCTATGCGAAACTTGTTTTCCGCTTCAATAATATGTTTATCTTCAACCGACTGAGACTGTGAGCGACTAATATCATTACGTAGAGCCAGCGTTAAATCACGAACCTGTGTTAAAACACCAAACTCCCAATTGGGGATATTGTCCATAAACAAACCCGGAGGCATTACATCATTACTAAGATACCCCCCGCTTTTGTCGAGTATTGATTCTGCAGTGATAATTAATGCCGCAGTAGTGATATAACCAGTGGCGAGTTTTTCACCGCGTTCATTGGATAATTGAACAGCCCGGTGAACCGGGTTAAATGCATCAGGTTCAGAGTTCCATAGAAATCCGACTACAAGCGTGAACAAAACAAGTAGTATTAATACCGTTGGTATGACTTTGGCCAGTAGGCCCTGATTTTCGTCGTGATGGCCAGGTTTACCACCCAGAAGTTTTTTCAGGTTGTCATAGGCATCAAAAAAGAAATCAAGTATTTTCATATGGGTCCCTGTTATTTAAGCTAACATCTAAATTTGGACATAAAAAACAAATAATAGTGCCATTAAAAGTGCCACTATTTAAGATAAATCGCATTATCAGATAAGTTATTGTAACTGTTCGGAGAACAGAATGAAATTTTTAAAAATCAGCTTATACACCCTTGCGGCATTAGTTTTATTATTGATCATTGGCGCGCTCGTATTTATTGCCACCTTTGATGCAAACGAATACAAACCTCTGATTAGTGATCAGGTGAAACAGCAAACAGGCCGGGATATTACGCTAGAAGATATCAAGCCATCTGTTTTTCCCTGGTTAGGGTTGCAGTTACAGCAAGTTAGTTTGAGTAATGCGCAAGGTTTTACCGCCGATAAAATGCTGCAGGTGGAAAATATTGATGTGCGGGTTGAGCTCATGCCTTTGCTTAAGCAGGAGATACGAGTAGATACGTTGCGTATTCACGGTTTAACGTTAAATCTTGAAAAAGATAAAAACGGTAAAATGAACTGGGATGACATACTGGAGAAACAGTCGCAGTCGGTTAAGAAAACAGCACAAGATAATACGCCGCAAAAAGATCCAGAAGAAGTAACCGAACAATCTCAGTCTGACCCATTAGCTGCATTGTTAATAAATGGGGTGGAAGTTAAAGAAGCAAATATTAACTGGCGTGATCAAAGCAGTGGTCAGAATGTTTCGTTACAGAAGTTTAATTTAACCACTGGTGCGATTCGCCCTGCTGAAATGGTGCCAGTAACAATGCAGGCAATGGTTAAGTTAACAGAGCCGGTTGTTGATCTAAAAATCGAAATGGACAGCCGTTTACAGTTTGATCTGCCGGAAAATAAACTGAAGCTGGAAACATTAAACGTATTGCTTGATGCTAATTTGGCGAAACAGGATTTAAAACAGTTATCTCTAACGTTAAAAACAAAGTTAACTGCGGATTTAAATAAACAGCATTTTGTTGTACCGGCATATACACTGAATATTAATGCAAAAGGTGATTCATTACCTAACACTGAGTTAAAAGCCAGTATAGAAGGTGATGCTGATGTGGATTTGCAAAAGCAGATTGCGAAAATTAAACAGATAAAACTTTCTTCGTCAGGCGTGACATTACAGTCCCAGCTATCAGTGAACCGGTTATTAGATGCGCCAAATATTAGAGGGCAGATTCAGTTAGAGGATTTCAATCCGCAAGAGCTGCTTAAAAGCTTAGCAATAGAACCTCCCAAAACCAAAAGTAATGATGTTTTAAAAAATGCTAATTTGTCATTTGGTTTAATAGCAAATGAAAAAACACTAGAGTTAAAAGCGCTCAAATTAAAGCTGGATAAAACAACACTGCTTGCGGATGTGAAAGTAGAAAATTTTACGAAGCCAGTTGTTAATTATTCAGTTAATGTTGATCAGATTAATCTTGACAGTTATTTGCCTCCACCAGCAAAAGCATTGCCTGCTGCAGCTAATCAGGCCTCATCTGCTGTGCCTGCAAAGCCCCCTGTGGATACACCAGTTGACTTACCTGTGGAGTTGTTGCGTTCGCTGAATGTGACCGGGCTTGTTCATGTTAAATCACTTCAGGCATTTGAGCAGTCAGTTAGTGACTTAAAAATTAAAACGTTAGCTAACCATGGTTTAATTAAAATTCCAGTATTGAATGCCAGTTTATTGAAAGGCAGTGTTGCTTCATCTGCCCAGCTGGATGTGCGAAAAAACACACCTCGTTATCAGTTTAAGTTAAAAGGCAGTGGTCTTGAGGCAAATTCAATTGTTAACCCAATATTGCAGGATATGCTGGGTGAAAAAAGTGTTTCTATGAGTGGTGCGACAAATTTAAATGCTGATATCACATCTAAAGGACAAACGGTAAATCAGTTGATTGCTGCTAGTAATGGGCGCTTTAATTTGAATATGGGTGAGGCTAAGTTACATGGTGTAGATGCTGAGTATTTTGTGCGTAAGGGGGTGGTTGATTTTCTGGATAAAAAGAAACAGAAAGTGCCAGAGGCCTGGCGTGGAGAATATAAACCTAAAGAAACAACCGCACTAAAAGTAGCCAAAGCATCCGCAATCATTAAAAATGGGGTTGTTGATAACAGAGATTTATTACTTGATTCGTCACGTTTTAAAATAACCGGTGCAGGCAAAATAAATGTGCCTGAAGAAAAGCTGGATTACCGTGTTGTGGTTGATGTTAAGCCCACTAAAACTGAGTCTGCGGGTGAGCGGTTACTGGATATACCTATGCCAGTTTTTGTTAAAGGCGGATTTGCACAACCTAAAATTAGTATTGATTCGAAAGTATGGTTAAAGAGTGTCGGTAAAGAGCTAAAGGCTGAAGTTAAAAAAGAGATAAAGCAGAAAATTAAGCAGGAAAAAAACGAGCAGAAGAAAAAAATAGAGAAAAAACTGAAAGATAAATTTAAAGGTTTGTTCAGATAGTGTTTGTTGATAAAAAATATAACTTATGACTGTTTCTAAAAAATTATTAAACTGGTACGCACAGCATGGTAGAAAAAATCTACCATGGCAGAAAAATAGAACTGCGTATGCTGTTTGGGTTTCTGAAATCATGTTGCAACAAACCCAGGTTGTGACAGTGATTCCTTATTTTGAAAAATTTATGCTGAGCTTCCCCGATGTGTTGGCGCTGGCTAATGCCCATGAAGATGAAGTGTTACATCATTGGTCGGGCCTGGGTTATTACGCACGTGCGCGAAATTTACATCGCGCGGCTCAACAGGTGCGCGATGAGTTTAACAGTGTGTTTCCATTAAATTTTGATGACGTTCTGGCGTTGCCAGGAGTAGGGCGATCGACAGCAGGCGCCATTCTGGCACAGGCGGAAGGGCAAAGGCATGCTATTTTAGATGGTAATGTGAAACGGGTTCTGGCCAGGTTTCATGCGGTGCATGGCTGGACCGGGCAAAAAAAAGTACAGGACCAGCTCTGGATATTCGCTGAATCACATACACCGAAAAAACAGCTTGCGGATTATACTCAAGCGATTATGGATTTGGGTGCCACCCTGTGTAAACGTTCTAAACCCGACTGTGAAGTATGTCCGTTGAATAAAGATTGTGTTGCTCTTGCAACCGAGCAGGTGGCCCTGTTACCTACACCGAAACCAAAGAAAACCTTACCTGTTAAAACGGTGCGTATGTTGTTATTACGTAACGACTCGCAACAAATCTTACTGGAAAAACGTCCTCCTACGGGTATATGGGGCGGTTTATGGAGTTTGCCAGAAATGCCCCTGACCGATAAGGTGACAGACTGGTGTAGTGAGCATTATCGGCTTGAAATAAACGCCTCCGAAGAGCTGCCTGTTGTGCGTCATACCTTTAGTCACTTTCATCTGGATATTACCCCGTGTATAGCCGAGGTGAATAACCCTGAACAAAGTGTGATGGAAGCAGAGCGCAGAGTCTGGTATAAAGCCTGCCAGAATAACCGAAGTAAGCATAACTCAGATCAGGCCACGAGCCTTTCCCTGGGTCTCGCTGCACCGGTCAGTAATTTATTAAATCGAATATATGAGGAAAAACCATGAGCCGTATGGTGCAATGCGTTAAATTAGGTCGTGAAGCAGAAGGTCTGGACCGTCCAACATACCCGGGTGATCTGGGTGCAAGAATTTACAACAATGTTTCTAAAGAAGCATGGGCTGAATGGTTACAGCATCAGACAATGTTGATTAATGAATACCGTTTATCACCGATTGAGCCCAAAGCGCGAAAATTTCTGGAAGATGAAATGGAAAAGTTTTTCTTCAGTGGTGAAAGCACAACGGCACCAGATGGATTTGTTCCACCTTCAAAATAAGTGTCACAGATAGAATTAGCGATCTAACGCTTACCCTTAAAAAGGTGAAGCATTAGATCGTGACGACCTTTGATTGTTATAAAATGGAAAAACAACTCGATATTAAGGATAAATTTATTGTTTTTTATCGATATAGTAACAATTGATTTGTTTGTAAGAGCTCGGAATCTCAATAAAAACATAATTAAATGAAAATATTTTTTTGTATCTTATTGATTTTTATAAATTAAATATTTTATTTAAAATGAGCTGTTTTATTTTTATAAAAGTGTGTTTTTTGGTATTAATGACATTAAATAAAAGCTAACTAGAGGTTTTCTGTCTTTTCTTTGTGTGATAAATGCTATAACTGATGTGTTATATTGATATTTGTTGTAAATAACTAATATTAGCTCCATATCTAAACAAATGAATTAAAACTTGACTAAAAGAGGGCTAACCGTTTTAATACGCGCTCTTTGCGATTCAGCGTCTTCTGAATGCAAACAAAAAGTAATAAATGGCCGAATAGCTCAGT